>Ga0182024_10005628_pt1 | contig 28000 bp, 29 predicted proteins | sample P32metaG_FD_120480 | JGI IMG/M metagenome (GOLD analysis project Ga0182024, IMG submission 120480) | Permafrost microbial communities from Stordalen Mire, Sweden - P3-2 metaG (Illumina Assembly) | ecosystem: Environmental > Terrestrial > Soil > Wetlands > Permafrost | place: Sweden: Stordalen...
CACCTGGACGGGTCTTCAGCAGCTCCGGCATCGCCGCAATCACCCGGTCATGACCCTTGTAGCGCTCGAGTCGCCCGATCGTGGCAAGTACCACCTCGTCGCTCTCGACGGACTCAGCCGCGAGCCGTCCACCATCGTCATTGAAAGACTCGGGCGCGATGATCTCGGTCCCGTTCGGGATCAGCACGAAGCGATCTGGGGCGAGGCGCAGCTCGCGCCCGTACTGCTCGATCTCGAACCGTGCAACCGCGACCAACCTTGCGGCACCGGCGAGCAACGGACGCAGCGCCAGGCGATGCGCGCCCCGGACGCGGTTGCGCCAGCCCTGCGAATGGCCGCCGCCGTGGAAGGTCACCACATAAGGGACCCCGCTCCTGGCGGCGGCGGTCATTGCCAGCGGCGCCACGAGCGTGTGATAGGACTGGATGTGGATCAGCTCTGGTTTGGCACGACGCACATGCGACCAGATCCCAGGCGCGAGATACCAGTCGCGGCCGCGCGGCCAGGCCGGGACGCTCGTCACCGTGATCCCGTCGATCAGCTCGGTACCGAGCCGTGCGTGACTCGGATCGGCGCATACGACGCTGACCGAATGCCCCATCGCGGCGAGCCGAGTGGATACCTCGCGGACATGGCGCTCGACCCCGCCCTGGTTGTAGGGACCACTCGGCGTGACCATCAGGATCCGCATCGCCGCGGATCCTCGCAGGTCACCCAGAGGGGTTCCATCACGCCCCGGCCCGAGGTCGGTGACCGCCATCTAAGATTTCCGCGACGATGCGGCGAGTCGTGTTCCTGCTACCTGAGCTCGCCGGCGGTGGCGCGGAACGCGCGACGGCGACACTCGCCTCCGCGCTCCCGCCTGAGCGGTTCGAATCGATTGTTCTGCTGCAGCACAGCTCACCGCGGAAGTACGAGGTCGGGCCCCACGTGCGCGTGGTCGAGCTCGGCGTCGACTCACCGGCGCGGGCTGCTATACCGCTGCGAAGCGCCCTCGCCAATCTCGCGCCGGACGTCATCTACTCGGCGCTCCCGCATCTCAACGCTCTGGCCGCGACGTCGGCTCGCACGCTGCGGCCGCGCCCGCGCGTGATTGTCTCGGTCCACAACAACACCGAGCTCGAGTACGCCGACCTCGAGAAGAACTGGCTGCGCGTCGGCGAGCCGCTGACCTACCGCCTTGCCGACGCGATCGTCTGCGTCTCACAGGGGCTCGCAGACACGCTGCGCACTCTGACCCGAAGCGATGCCGCCAAGGCTCGTGTGATCCCGAACGCGATCGACGTTGCCGAGATCGCGACCCTGGCAACCGCACCGGTCGAGCATCCGTGGCTCGCCGGCGAGCACCGCGTTGCCGTCGCCGCCGGACGTGTGGTGCCGCAGAAGGACTACCCGATGCTGGTGCGCGCCTTCGCCTCGGTACACGCGGACGATCCGGACGCTCGGCTGCTGATTCTGGGCGACGGGCCGGAAATGCAGAACATCGAGTCGCTCGTGAGAGTGCTCGAGCTGGAAGAAGTCGTCGATCTGCGCGGCCGCGTCGACAACCCGTATCCCTACCTGGGGGCAGCGGCCTGCTTCGTGCAGGCGTCGCGATACGAGGGCTTCGGCATGGCGATCGTCGAGGCGCTTGCTGCGGGCGCCCCGGTGGCGGCGACCGACTGTCCCTACGGGCCCCGCGAGGTACTCGACAATGGTCGGCTCGGTCTGCTCTCGCCGGTGGGCGATGCCGACGCACTTGCCGTGAACATCGAACGGCTGTTGAAAAATTCCGACCTTGCGGGCCGGCTCCAGAGAGAGGGGCGCGTCTGGGCAGAGCGTTACTCCCCGGCTGCGGTCGCGCCGCAGCTTGTTGCGCTGATCGACCAGCTCAGCTCCAGCTGAGCCTCGCAGCTCACGCCCTGTCAGCGGCCAGGCGGACCTGTCGGTATGGGTGAAGCTGGCCGTCGCGGTAGAGCGTCGCGGTCACATAGCCCCGCGTCGAGGTGGTTGCGAGTACAGGCACGGTCAACTCGTGACGATCGCCCGGACGCAGTGAGATCTGCACACTGCTCGTGCGCTTGCCCTGGCTGACATCAAGCCGGTAGCCGGTCGTGTGCAGCTGGTCACACACGACACCTATCTCGACGGCACGTTGCGCGCCGGAGGCGGGCAGGATCCAGAGCTGTGTGTAGCCGATCGCATTGCGCGCCGGCAACGGGAACCTCGAGGCCACGAACGCCCCCACCGCGATGACGGCGGCGAGCACGACGATGATGCTTGATCCAAGGCGTGGCCTCGGCAGTCTCAGCTCCATCGGCGCCGCGCCCCCCTCGCCCCTGCGCAGAAGGCTCGCAATCGAGGCCAGCCCTGTGACAGCGGCGAGCAGCACCGCCCACGAGGTTCGCTGGAGCCCCCCAGGCGCAAGGTCCAGCGCCAGCGATCCGATGATCAGCGTGGTGAGGCTCAGCGCGAACGTGAGCGTGATCCGCATCGTCTGGGACGGCTGCGCGCTTGGCGGAGCTGACCCAGCAAAGATGGCACGCGTCAGCGCGAAGCCGGGAAGCACCAGACACAGCGGCGCAGCGGCCACGGCACGGACTGGCACCCACGGCGCGATGCATGTGACGACCGCACACAACACCGCGGCCGCGAGCGCGGCAAGATCGGCTCGCCGCAGGTTCATGCGCGGGTACCAAGCGTGTAGACGAAGATGTTCCCGCTGTCGTAGATCCGCGACAGGCCCGCGTTATCGAAGCGGGACGCGAGCGGCCCATGCAGCACCCGCTCCGGATAGCCGCCCCCTGCCGTCGTCCCCCAGTAGAAGCCGTCGGTCTCGCTGGTCGCATCGACGCGGCGATCGACCACGATGTAGTGCACACCCGCGTCGCGCCACAGCGGCAGCGCCCAGTGCGGCAAGGTTTTCATCTGCAGTACCTCGTCCGCGGCAAGCGTCGTACCGGAGGCGACCGGCTGGTCGCCGAACAACAGGATCGGTTCGGCGTCGGCCTCAGGCGCTATCACCTTTCCCCGCCGCAGCCGCTTCGCCCACATCCCAACGGCGAATGACGGAGACTCAAGGCGCCGGGCGTCAGCAAGGATCGCCGTCGGCCGCGAGATGCGCGACGCCGGCGACCATCCGTTGATCGCCCCTCCCACAACCATGATCGCGACGGCCAGCGCTGCCGCCGGACGCGCCAAGCGAGGGCCGGTCCAGCGCGCCATTCGCTCAAGCGGAAACCACCCGACCACGAACGCGACGCCGATCGAGAGGAAGTCGACCAGACGGACCGATGTCTCCCATGCCCCGCCGGCAAAGCGCAGACCCATCGCCGGGATGTACACGACGGCGGCGGCAACGAGCATCACGGTTGCGGCGTCGCGGCGTTGGTTGCGCGTCCATGCCGCTCTCAGCGACAAGCACACCGCAAGCACGGAGAGCAGCACGCTGAGCCCGCCGAGCGCCTGTTCATAGAGCGTGTTACCCGGTGTTGCCTGGTTGCTCAACCCGCCGAACAGAGCGCGCGGCGCCGCCTCGCGGGTGAGCGTCTCGTAGACGGACCTGATCGCCTGGCTGATCACCGGTGACAGATATCCCAAGGTGACGCTGGCGACGATCACCAGCCACGCCAGCGCCAGGACAAGTGCGACCATTGCGAACGGGAAGGCGGAGCGGTCGTTGGTCAGTCGCAGACGCGGCAGGCGCGTGATGCTCAACAGCAGCAGGACCACGATCACGGCATATGACGTCAGGTGATGCGTGGGAACGATCGTCGCGATCAGCAGCACAAGCGCCACGCCCCACGGCCGGCGCTGCTCGCGCGGGCAGCGCGAGCGCTCGACCGCGAGAGCGAGGAGCACCACGAACAGCGGCAGAGCCAGCGACTCGTACGCGTACTGTGCCTGCCAGAGGATGAAGTTGCTGTCCGCCGCGTAGACGAGCGCCCCAAGACCGGCGGCGCGACGAGACCCGCCAATCGCCACCAGAAGTGCGAACAAGCCCAGCATGAAGGTCGTCCGAGCTGCCGCCAGCAGCAGCATCCCTGAGCCGAACGGGGACATGCCGCTCAGCTGAGCAAGCGCAGACGTCGCCCCGGCCAGGCCGGGAAAATCCGCCGTTACTGGCAGGAACGAGTTCGGCGTATAGAGGTGATGGTGAACGAGAACCTGCTGCGCGTTGTACGCGTGCGGGAACTCATCCGCCAGAGTGAACGCGAACGGATCGCGCATCAGCTTGACGGCAAACAACGCCAGTCCGAACATCACGACGAGTGCGACCCGCTCTCCGGCGCGCACGTCGTCGGCGAGCATTCGCATCACCGCCGGAGCGACGATCACCGCGATGCCCGCCCAGTACCAGGCTGGAGCCGGGGCCTGCGTCGCCCGCGAAAGCGCATCGATTGCGCTGACGACCGCGAGTCCGAGCGCGGTCAGGAATGCGACATGCGGAAAATGGAACCGCGAGCGTGTGCCGCTCGTCCGCGCGAGCGGCTTTGTTGGTACGACGTAGGACTCGGACAATGGGCTCCAGGGCGGCGGGCCAGCCGGCCCGCGAGCAATCAGTTTCGCCGATAGTATGCGCGCGCCCGCGGCAGAGAATGCCCGCCGGCCCGTCGCTCAGCCGAGCTTCGCGGTCCACTGGACGGGCCTGCTGCGGCAGGTCCCGTCGCTTCGATTGCTGCCCGTGATCGTGACCTCGCCCCTCGCCGTCCCATCGCTGGCGAACCTCGCCTGCAGGGCGACCTGCCAGCCACGAGGGTCGTGGAACGTGTCCCTGAAACTGAATCCTCCGCCGGTTGCGATGCTTCGCGGCCAGTATCGGGAACCGGTCGGATGAGCGGTGTACGTCAGGAGGCCTGACAGGCGGGTGCAGCGCAACTGCACTTTCACGGACGCGGCGCTCACCTGCGTCTGTGACCGCGCCACCGTGATCGCGACCGGCAGCTGCTGGCGGGTCTGACCATGGTAGGTGCCGGCAAGCGGGCGGGGCGTGTTCGGCCCCGATTTCCCTGAAAGCTTGAGGATCTCCTGGCTCAACCAGCCCGAGAGCGCCGCCACGTTGGTGAAGTAGTCCGGCGCCTTGGTCGTGCAATCGCCCGAGTTGAAGATCGTGATTCCGATCTCAACGCGGCCGCCGGTCGCATCGGTGGCGATCAGTGGACCACCACTATCGCCCTCGCAGATCCCGGTGGTCCTGGTCGCCGACAGTGCGCAGAGCTGGTCCGCCGTGTCGAGCTGAAGACCGAGCGCCGCACCCGAGTCCGATTTGCAGAGGGTCTGGCTGACAAGAGCCATGTTTCCGGTAAGTAACGTCGACGAGACCGTTTCACCCGACCAGCTCGTCCACCCCCAGCCGGCGACCGCGACCCCGGTATCAGCGCGGTAGAGCGACGCGTCCGCGGCGGTGGCAAGCCTCACAACCGGCGCCGTCGTTGGCGTGGAGAGCTTCAGCAGGGTCGCGTCGTAGTCGGCGAGGTCGGCTCCATTGGGCGCCCGGTATATGAAGTGCGGGTCACGGACCACCTCGGAGACCTTCGAGGCCTGACCGCCCGAGCTCACGCTTGTTGCTCCCGTGATCACCTTGAACCTCCAGGCGGCGGACGCGCAGTGCCCGGCCGTGAGCACCACATTCGGCGCCACCACCGTGCCGCTGCAGGTGTTAACGACGTTCGGATTGTCGATCAGCACGCGTGCCACCCAGGGCCATCGGGAGAGCTCCGCGCCGGTGCCGCCGACGATCCGAGCCTGCCTGGCATCGGCACCACCCGGCAGCGCCGCGCACGCTGCCAGCAGTCCTGCCATCAGCGTCATGACGGCCAGCTTCAAGGCGCGGCTCACGGTATCAGAGCGATCTGCGCGAACCGTGAGCCTGCGCTGCTGCGCTACTACGCCACCGCCGCCACCGCCGCCACCGCCGCCACCGCCGGCACCGCCGGCACCGCCGCTGGACGAGGCGCGGGCAGGAAGATCCGCCGATCGCTGATGTCGCTGATGTCGCTGACGACCACCGCATGAGGCAGCACGCGCGCGGTGACCTCACCGAACTCGGTGTAGCGCGGGATCCATGCGTCGCTGGGCTCGGGCAGGCGCGAGACGCGCTCGGTGATGATCGTCCTCAGTACGCGCCTGCCGTCACGCCACGCGTTCAGATTGCTCAGACCATGGATCCGCTCCTGCTCGTAGCTCGGAACCTCGACGATGTTGAAGCCCGCCTTGGCCGCGCGCACGTTGAGGACGGTCTCCACCTCGAAGCCGTCACAGGTGATGTGCAGCTGCGGCAGGACGCGACGCCAGAAGGCGCTGTAGCCATAGCAGAGGTCGGTGTACTCGGTGCCGAACATCAGGTTCACGCTGGCGCCAAGGAGGCGGTTCCCGAGGCTGCGCAGGCCGGTGATGTCGGCGCTGCCGCCGCCCTCCATGTAGCGCGAGCCCTTCACAAAGTCCGCGCCGTCAATCAGCGGCCGGATGAAGTTGGGGATCTCAGTCGGGTCGGTGGAGCCGTCAGCATCGATCATCACGATGATGTCCCCGCGCGCCGCGGCGAAGCCGCATGCGAGGGCGTTGCCCTTGCCCATGCGGTCCTGAAACACGATGCGTGCATCGGGACGCAGGGACTGGGTCACCGGCACGGTTTCATCGGTCGAGTGGCCGTCGATGATGATCAGCTCGTTGATGCCGTTCGGCAGCTGCTTGAGGACGTGTGGCAGGTTCTCGGCCTCATTGAGGGCCGGGATGATCGTCGTCACCGTAGGGCGCGTGCGGTAGTCGCGCCGATCGCGCTTCCGGCCGGTCCGATAACGCGAGCGCCGATCGCGATCAGAGGAGCGCAGAGCGCTCACCTCATCAGGGGAGCGCGGAGCGCTCAGCTCATCATCCGTGACAACCACTGATTTCCCCCTAAGCATTTCCAAATCCGTTCATTGGCGTCCCTGCCCAACCTGTCAAGCAACCTCGTAACTGCGAATGTCAAGCAACCTCGTAACTGCGAACCGGTTCGAGGTCGGGCATGAGCCCAGGGCCTATTGGCACCCTCATCGGCAGCATCTCGTCACACCTCAAGGCAGTCAGTCAGATGACTGGACGAATGCCCCAGGCGCAAAGGCCACGTTCTTCACAAGCCATTCACGACGCCGACTCCACGGCGCGCGTCAAAAACCCCCTATCTGAACAACCCATGAGCGTCCCGGCGACGCGCGGCCCTTCCTCCAAAGAAGCCCCGAATCACGGCGTCGGCCCGCCTAAATCGATGATAAGCGATCCGAAGGGTCCGTCAAGCCCGTTAAGCCAGGTCGACGCGATCTCGTCCATGCTGCAAGCGCCGTTGCAGCAGACGCGCCTGCTAGTGGTCCGTGCCGAAGGCGGCGGTAACCGCCTCCGCGAACCGATCGACGTCCTCTCCGGTCGTGTCCCACGCGCACATCCAGCGAACCTCGCCGGTCGCATCGTCCCACTCGTAGAAGTCGAACTCCCGTTGCAGGCGCTCGCGCGCGTCACGCGGCAAGACGGCGAACACGGAGTTCACGACGGGCGCGCGGGTGACCGCCACGCCGTCCACCGCGGACACCGCGTCGAACAACCGCTGCGCCATGGCGTTGGCGTGCGTGGCGTTGGTCAGCCACAGCTCGTCTGTCAGGAGCGCATCGAACTGAGCGGCGACGTAACGCATCTTGGACGCGAGCTGGAGCGTCTGCTTGCGCAGGTGCAGCATCCCGGGCACAAGTTCTGGGTCGAATACGACCAGAGCCTCGCCCACCATCAGCCCGTTCTTGGTGCCCCCGAACGACAGCAGGTCGGCCCCGCTGGCCGCGACTAGTTCGGGCAGCGACACGCCGAGTGACGCCGCCGCGTTCGCGAAGCGCGCACCGTCCACATGCACGCGCAGCCCGCCCGCATGCGCCAGCGAGGACAGCGCACGGAGCTCGTCTAGCCCGTAGACGGTCCCCAGTTCGGTCGACTGCGTCAACGAGAGCACCGCGGGCTTGACGGCGTGCTCGTCGTTGGGCCGCTCGACGAGGCGACGCACGCCCTCCAGACTGAGCTTGCCGTCGAGCGTCTCGCCGACCAGCAGCTTCACGCCCGCGACCGCCTCGGGTGCACCGACCTCGTCGGTGTGCAGGTGCGCGTTCGCTGACACGATCGCGCCCTCCCACGGCCGGCACGCGGCCCGCAGGCTGAGGACGTTGGCGCCCGACCCGTTGAAGACGAAGAACACAGACGCCTCCGGGGCGCCCAGCGCCGCCGCCACACGCCGCTCGACCGCCTGCGTGTACGGGTCGTGCCCATACCCGAAGGCGTGACCGTCGTTGACGGCTGCGATCGCCTCGAGCACGCGCGGGTGCACCGTGGCCGCGTTGTCGGACGCGAACCCCCGCCGCCTGGCGGCCACCGCCGTCACGCCGGGGCGAGCGCGTCCTGCAGCGCGGTGTAGAAGATCGAGAGCGGGAACTCGTCGGGCAGCACCGCGTCGCAGTACGGACGCGGGTCCGGGACCTCCTCGAAGTCACGCGACCCCGCGACCCAGCGGGACCCCGTCGCCGGCGGGACGTAGCGCGCGACCAGGTCGTGTGCGGCCGCCCAGTGCTGCAGCTTGGTGCGATCGATCCCAGCCCGGTACAGCTCCAGGACCTCGTCGCGCAGCGCCAGTACGCCCTCTGCGACCCGCCCCCACTCGAACGTCAAGCGGTTGTCGGTCCAGTGTAGATATCCGCCGTGGTGCAGATACGCGAACAGCAGCTGCCCGCCGAGCCCGTCGTAGTTGCGTACGCGCGGGCCGGTAATCGGGAAGCGCAGCAGCCGGTCGAACAGGATCGCGTACTGGACGTTGCGAGCGAACGTAAGACCCTCGCGCTCGAGCCCGACCGCCTCGCCGAAGGTCGTCAGGTCGCAGCGCAGCTCCTCCAGCGAGTACATCCAGTACGGCGCTCGCTGCCGCACCATGAACGGGTCGAACGGCAGGTCGCCATGGCTGTGTGCGCGGTCGTGGACAAGGTCCCAGAGGATGTAGGACTGCTTTGAAGCCTCCACGTCGGCCAGCAGCCGCGCCGCGTCCGGCGGTAGGTTGATCTGCAACAGGTCGGCGGCCGCGCTCGCCACCCGGCGCAGCCGCGCCGACTCGCGGTCACAGAAGATCGCGCCGAAGTTGTTGGGCTGGCGCTCCGTGACCGCGACCTGCTCGGGGAACAGGACCGCGCACTCGCTGTCGTAGCCCCGCGTGGCGGCGACGAGCTCGACGGGCACGAACTTCGGGTTGTCGTAGCGCGTCGCCTCCAGCTCCGCGATCCAGTCAGGCCACGGAACCCGAACCAGCACCGCCTCGAAGCAGGTGTCGGAGGAGCCGTTCTGCTTGTACATCGGGAAGAAGGCGAGGTGCAATCGTCCGTCCTCGCGTCCCTGCTCGGGCCGGAACGCGGCCAGCGCGCGCATGAAGTCCGGCTTGCCGTAGCCGCCATCGGCCCACGCGCGCAGATCCTCCGCGGCCACAACGAGATTCGGGAAGTCGCCGGCAAGGGCTGCCAGCGCCCGCTCGACGGCATCGACCCGAGCAACGGCCTCTGAGTGATCCGCATCCGCCAGCAGCGCGCCATCGGGCGCTTGCAACGCCGCCAGCGCGTTGGTCTCGTCGATCAGGGTCGCGACCTTCTCCGTGGGCTGCCCGGGGTGGGCGGGACCGAATTGGGCAGCCCCGCCCGGCGCGGTACCCGTCCCGTCCGCCCGCCGGGCCGTCCAGTTGGCGATGTTCATCCACAGTGCCGCGTGATCGAGCGCGCCGATGCAGTCGTCGCCGAACAGGTCGGAGTCGGCGACGACGACGATGCGGCCGTCGCCGTGGTCGGAGGCGACCATTAGCGGTGCGCCCGGAACCGAGGCGGAGGGGTACGTGCGCGCGAGCACACGTGCGCCGTTGCGGCTCTCGATCGTCGTGGAGCGGTAGAAGCAGGCGGCGCCGACGCCGGCGAGCAGGTCCCCGCCGCTGCCGCGAGCGCCGTCGGTGAACTCCGCGAGCACCCACGTGGGAGCGCCGTCACAGTGCTCGTAGTCCTGGACGGTGTCGCTGCGCAGGTACAGGCCGAAGCGTTCGAGCAGCTCGTTGACGTTGTTGCCGTACTTGTCCTGCTCGGTCTCACCCAGCACGAGGAGGCCGCCGCCGTCCTGCACGTAGCGCTCGATCGCGTCCAGCTCGTCCAGCGTCAGCTGCGGTGAGCCGAGGCCGGTGGTGCGCTCCCAGTGCTCATCGGAGGGGTGCGCGATCACCAACAGGTCGCAATCGCCCAGCACGCTCGCATCAAGCGACGCCGCGATGTTCGGCGCGACGTCGAAATCGTGGCCGACGAGCAGCTCGGCGGCGCGCGCATAGGAGGCGTCGCCCGGATGAACGGGCTGCATCTCGGAGGCGACACCCGGCCGGATCGTCCAGGCCTCGCTGTGAGCCTCGTCGAAGATGACCCTGATGCCGCGCATCGAATCGAGGTTAGAGGATCGTCTGGCGGCGGTGCAGCGCTCGGCGTCGAGCGGCTCAAACCCGGCCGGATGTCCGACGGGCCCCAGCTCCAGCTGAGCGCTCAGAGGTCGGCTTCGGACGGATCGCCCGCCCGCCTGCGAGCGGACGCCCCGCCCACGCGAGGAGGGAGCCGGATCGGCGTCGAGTGCATCGCGCGCAGACGCACCTCGCGCCAGGACATGCCCTCCCTGAGCAGCGCCGGCATGCCCAGCAGGATCGCGGTCGTGACCTCGACCGCCTGCAGGATCACGCCGTAGGCGACGCCGGTGCCGACGGGGACGTGCCAGCCGGTGTGCAGCACAGTTGCGCAAGCGGCCTGGAAGACGCCAAGGTTGGCGGGCGTCGCGGGCAGCACCGCGGTGATGTTGACCGCGAACAGCACCGCCGCCGCGGCGGCAAAGCCGGTCTTGTTGGCAAGCCCGAGCGCGTCGAGGAGGAAGTAGCAGGAGAGGCTCTGCAGACCCCACGCCGACAGCTGAGTGACGGTCGCCGCGATGCCGAGCTTGGGCTTGCGAAAGACGACGAGCCCGACGCGCACGCGGCCGAGCGCGCGCTGCGTGCTCTGCAGCGCCTTGGCGGCGCGAGTGAAGCGTCCACGACCAGAGCCGTACCGCAGCACGATCGGCGCGATGATCACGAACGCGAGCAACACAGCGGGCGCGATCGCCGCGATCTCGAGCGCATTCTCGTGGCCGGCGAAGAAGTCGACCGACGAGAACATGATCGCGCCGAGCACGATCAGCGCGACGACGTTGAGCACCGTCTGCGAGACGACCGTGCCCAGCACGACCGGCAACGTCTCCCGCGGGCGGCCGGTGCGCCGGGCGATGACCAGCGCGCGCGATGGCTCGCCCAGGCGTGCCGGCAGCGTCGACGACATCAGCACTCCGATCATCGTGCCGCGGATCGCGTCGCGCAGCCTGATCGGCGCCTTCGGCAACGCCGCCTTGAGGATCGCGTGCCAGGAGAAGCCGCGCATCAGCATCGCCAGGCACATCGTCGCCAGGCCGAGCAGCACGTAGGACGGCTCGGAGTTGATCAGCGTCTTGCCGATGCTGGCGATCCCGATCTTCTGCAGCGCCAGGTAGGCGAGCGCGATCACGCCAAGGCTGACTGCGACCACCGCCACGCGTCGTATCTGCGAGAGCAGGCTGCGCCGTGTCTCGGTGGCGGTCAGCGGCCGCTCCAGACTCTCCAGTCGCTGCGCGCGCACGCGCGGCTGCAGGTCGGCCGGGATGAAGCCGGCGTGGACCCCGAAGGTCTGAGCGGCACCCTCGGGCTCGGGCATCGCGATCGCGTCCGTGTACGCGTCCATCACCTCGAGCGCGACGCGCTCCCAGGCGAAGCGCTTGACGGCTGCGGCCGCGGTATAGGCGAGCGCGCGGCGGCGCTGGGGCTCGTGGTAGAGCTCGCGCAGCGTCTCCGCCAGCGCCTGGGCGTCCCCGGGTGTGACGAGCACGCCGTCGACGCCATCCTCCACCACATCGCGGTAGCCGGCGATGTCCGATGCGACCACGGTCGCCCCTGAGGCGAACGCCTCGGTCAGCACCATGCCGAAGCTCTCACCGCCAAGCGACGGCGCCGCGAGTACGTCCGCCGCGAGCAGCTCCGCGTGCTTGGTCGCGTCGTCGACCTTGCCGAGCGCCCTCACCCCGCGCGGGTCGATCAGTAGCGGAGCGAGTTCGGCCTCGGTCGACCCGATCACCGTCAACTCAGTCGGGATGTGCTCGCGCAGCGCCTCGAAGGCGCGCAACAGCAACGGCAGACCCTTGCGTTCAACGGCCTGACCGACGAACAGGATCCGCAGGGTGTCGCCCTCATGACTGGTCGCGGCGAGCGCTTCATCGAGCGCGCCCTCGTCGAGGTTGACGCCGTTGGGAATCACGCGGTAGCGGCCACCGAACCAGCGCCGTCCGGTCCACGCGGCCGCCTCCGAGACGGCGATCCGCACGCGCAGCCGGCTGAGCACCTGCGTCGCCCCGAAGACGTTGGCGAGCGCGTTCGGCACGCGCTTGGTCGAGTACGAGTGGAAGGTCCCGACCAGCGGCACACCGAACGGCAGCGTCGCCGTCCATCCGATCATCGGCGCGACCGGCTCGTGGATGTGGGCGACGTCATACCCGCCCGTCGCGAGTTCGTGCGAGAGCTTGGCCATGCCACCGGGGCTGAACGAGATGTTCGAGACCGCGCCGTTGGCGCGGAAGCCGACCGTGCGCCCCAGTGACACGAGGTAGTCAGGTACGCGCCCGGGCTGCGGCGTCGCACCCCTGTGCATCACGGCCGAGGTCAGGTCCGCGGGGTCATACGGCGCGAGCACGCGCACGTCATGCCCGGCGGCGATGTACTGCTGGGCGAGCGCCTCGATGTGTCTGGTCACGCCCCCGGGATATGTCCACGAATACGGCGAGACGAGGGCGATCCTCATGCTCAGATCCTATCGGCTGGCGGTTCGGCCCCCGGGAGTGTCCTCACAGGAGCGTTCTGTTCGGCTGCTCGCCCCGCTGGGCGGCAGCCTCGATCACGCGCTCAGCAGAAACGGATGCCGCCCAGCGGGGCGGCATCCGCACCTAAAAGCTCACGGCACATAATCCGAGCTGTGGCAGGGCTGACCCCCGCAGACGTTGACGAACGTGCCGTTCGGCTCCAGGAAGTCGCTGATCTGCTGCTGCGCCTGCGGCGTTGCGCGCGGATCGCCGTGCGGGTCGATATTGGTGGCGGTGTCGGCCGGCGCAATGTTGCCGATCGGCGGGTTGAGCGTGTGGCCCGGTCCGCTGTCCCAGACCTCGATCGCCGAGCCCGTATAGCTGCCGTTCAGCGGCACCGGCTTGAGTCCGTAGAACAGATTCGCGTTGGCGTTGCGCCCGCCGCCCGGCGTCAGCGCCGAGGCCGGGGTCCCGCCCGGCTCGTAGGCGTCGGCCCCGATCGAGCGCGCCTCAGCGGCGCCGGCGTACATGCTGACCTGGTGGTCGCCGTAGGCGATCTGCATCAGCACCGAGTGCGACGGCGTGTCGGGCAGCGGGTGCGCGCCCAGCCCCTCGACGTAGCCGACTGGATCGCCGCGATCCCACAGCTGGTCCATCAGGTCGAGGGTCTCGGTATAGATCGCCGAGTTGTTGTTGGTCGCGTAGTCCCCCCACAGCAGCCAGGAGAAACTGCCGGACTGGGTCGGCGAGCCGAAGTCGGTGCTGCGCTGCACGAGGTCGTTGCCGTAATCCTCACCCGTGACGCCCAGCTCTGCGCGACGGATGTCGGGCGACACCGCCGTCGTCAGGCCGCCCTCGATTCCACCCTGGCTGTTGCCGTCGTAATAGAGCTCGCCGGTGTTCAGCACCGAGTGGCCACCTGCCTGGAAGGCGGCGTTCGTCGCGAATCCCTGCTGGTTGACAAGCAGGCGCCCGAGGAATAGCGCGTTGAGGACGCCCTGCTGGAGACGGTCGACCAGGATCGGGAACTGGTCGAGGTTGGTGACGATCTCCCCGTCGAAGGACTGGTCGGGCGCCGCGAGGCCCCACCAGTTGGTCGCGCACAGGACCATGTTGTGGTTACTGGCGAGGGCCGTCTGTGGACTGAGCGTGACCTCGCTCATGTCGCCGAGCAGCCCGTGCCCGTAGAGCGAGACGCGGGCCGGGTTCGACGGCGTCGCCGACGACGGGACGACGCACTCGAACTCGGCGGTCGCAACGTTGCCCGGGATCTGCGTGGGAGTCGCATAGAGCCCGTTCGAGCTGTAGTGGAAGCTCGTGGTCGCGTTGTCGCCGCAGGTGTCGAGGTAGCAGGGAACCTGGAAGGTGCCGATGACATCGGTACCGGTCTTGCCGTTCTGCCAGGTGGCTGAGGTCATGCTGGTGACCGCGAAGGATGGAGCGTTGCCCTGAACCTGGCCGTCGCCGAGGTTGGTGTCTCCCAGCTGGCCGAACGCGTTGTTGCGGATCGCGAGCAGTCGTCCCGTGAGGCTCTTGGTCGAGGCGACGGTGAAGTCCCAGGCCTCGTACAGAGTCTTGTTGATGGCGATGTGCGCACGCGTGAGCGTGTTGAAGATCTTGATGTAGCGATGCGCTTGCCCGCGCTCGGCCGGCAGCAGCGTGCCCTTGTCGCGCAGCTTTGCGAACCACGAAGGCGCGTTGATCAGATGCCCGCTGGCATTACGGAGGTTGCGGAGTACGACCACGTACGTGTGGCCGTCCTGCCAGCTCGAGCCCGGCAGGATCATCAGGTCGGTCGTCGCAGCCGATCTGGCGTTCGCGTCGAGCTGCGCGTAGATCATCTGGCGCTGGCCGGTCTTCTCGTCGATCACGACGATGGGCGCGTTCTTGGCCTTGTAGGCGCTCATGTTCTCGAGGCCGACCGCGCGGGTCCGGTTGAGCGCCTTCTGCGTGTCGAGCTGGGAGATGTGCAGCAGGATCGCGCTGCCCGGGCTGAAGCCGTCGCTCCGGTCATACGGCCCGACGCCGATCCGAACGTTGTTCAGATTCTCGGGCATCGCCGCCTGCGGCAGGTTCAGTTGCAGCCCCGTGACGCTCGCCTTGTCCGGCTTGGTCAGCCGGTTGTCGGGAAACGGGAACATGCACGGCTTGCTGCTGTACGGCTGGCAGCTCGCGCCCGGCGTCGCCGCCTGCGCGACCGACCCCGACAGCAACCACAGACTCAAAAGGCACACGGCCACCAGGGCCGCAACGCGGACCGGCAACGCAACCCTGCGTGCGACAGCCGGTCCACGACGGTCAATACCAAACATCTTCTCTCTCCTCAGAACGCCGCCGGGAGGCCCCTCAGCTACCCGACGGCGGCGACTATAGCCAGATCCTGTGACAAGCGTCACATTGTCCTAACGACCCGCCAGCGAGCCGGATGTTGCGCTGCACCGCGAATCTCCCGGCAGATGCCATCATTGACGGGTGATGCCGACGCGCCATTTCGTCAAGTACACGTTCCTGCACGTCGACCCGGCCTGGCGCCGGCTCCCCGACGCGGAGCGCGACGAGCACAAGCGTGAGTTCATCGCCGCCTGTGAGAACTTCGGCCAGGATCATCTGCTGCGCGCGTTCTCGCTCGTGGGCACCCGCGGCGATGCCGACATGATGGTCCTCTCCCAGGCCGAGAACCTCGAGCGGATCCACGAGTTCCATGTGGTTCTGCAGCAGAGCGGGTTGATGAAGTGGTCGACGATCCCCTACTCGTTCCTGGCGATGACCAAGCCGTCGGCGTACTCCGACGAGTCGCGACTCGAGGTCCGGCCCGCGCACGGCAAGTACCTGTTCGTCTACCCGTTCGTGAAGACCCGCGCCTGGTACAACCTGCCAGCCGACGAGCGCTGGCGAATCATGCAGGAGCACATCCGCCTCGGCCGGGAGTTTCCGAGCGTCGACCTCAACACGAGCTACTCGTTCGGGCTGGACGATCAGGAGTTCGTGGTCGCGTTCGAAACCGACAGCCCCGCCGACTTCCTCGACCTCGTGCAGAGGCTGCGCGAGACCGAGTCCAGCATGTACACCCTGCGCGACACACCGACGTTCACGTGCGTGACCAGCTCGGTCGAGCGCGCGCTCGGCGCGCTCGACGGCAGCGCGCTACGCGCCTCGGCGTGACCGCGGCGCTCGAACCGCTCGAACACCTGCGCGCCGCCGATCCGGTGCTGCGCGCGATCATCGACCGCTACGGCCCCGACGGCCTGCACGAGAGGCGCGGGGGCGGTCAGACCGAGCACTACGGCGCGCTCGTGCGCGCGATCGTCGGCCAACAGCTCTCGACCAAAGCCGCCGCGGCGATCTACAGGCGCCTGACCGACCGTTTCGGCGACCGCGAGCCGACTCCGCAGGAGATCCTCGCGGACGACCCGGAGGAGCTGCGCTCTGTCGGCCTATCGCATGCCAAGGTCGTATACCTGCGCTCGCTGGCCGAGCACGTGATCAACGGCTCGCTCGAGCTCGATCGGCTCGACTCCCTCTCCGACGAGGAGGTGATCGCGGAGCTGACCGCGGTCAAGGGCATCGGTGACTGGAGCTCGCACATGTTCCTGATGTTCCACCTCGAGCGGCCCGACGTCCTCGCCGTCGGCGACCTCGGGATCCGCAAGGCGATGATGGTCGCTTACGGGCTCGACTCGCTGCCGCTGGCGCCGGCGATGGAGAAAATTGCCGCGCCCTGGCGGCCGTACCGGACGCTCGCCTGCCGCTACCTGTGGCGCTCGCTCGACAATGAGCCTGCCTGAGCGCCGAAGGCTGAATCGATGCCGACCGTCGCGCTGACGCTGGCCCAGGTCACTCCCGATGACCGCGACGACTGGCTCGAGATCGCGGCCGGCCTGCTCAGCGATCGGGAGCGGGAGCGGCTCGATGCGATGCCCGACCCGGATCGGCGGGCACAGCATGCGATCGGGCGGGCGCTGCTGCGGTTGATTGCGGCCGGCGCCAGCGGCCGCCACCCGGCTGACGTCGAAATCACTGACTCCGGCGAGGGCAAGCCTGAGATGGCGGGGCTTCCAGAGCTGGGCGTCAGCCTGGCGCACAGCGGTCGTGCAGTGGTGGTCGCCGCCTGCGAGGGCGCGCCGGTCGGCGTCGACATCGAGTCCGCACGTGCAGCCAGCGCGAGCTCACGCCGGCTCGCGCAACGCCGCTTCTCAGCGCTGGAGGCGGCGGCGTTGCGCGAGCTGCCGGACGCCGCCGTCAGCGACTGGTTCGCGCGCGCGTGGACAACCAAGGAGGCGGTCGGCAAGGCGCTTGGCGTCGGCATGATCCCGGCGCTGGCCGGCGCCGTGGTCAACAGCCGGGCAGACGCACTGGTGTCCGTGTGGAGCGGCCCGCCGGCCGATTCCTGGACGCTCCACCAGCTGCTGGCTCCGGGCGGCGATGAGTGGATCACAGTCGCAATCCCAGCGCCCGGCGTCGCACTGGGAGCTGTCGCGCAGCTCACGCTGGAGGCGTTTTCTGAGACGGCGGCGTCGGTCGCCCTGTGAGAGAATCGGCCGATGGACGACAACCAGGTAATGACTCACATCGAGGAGCTGGTCGCCGAGGAGCACCGGCTGCTCGACCGCCACCATGGTGACGCCGGCCTTGACGCCGACGGTCACGCCCGCCTCGATGACGTGAAGGTTCAGCTGGACCGCTGCTGGGACCTGCTCCGTCAGCGCCGCGCGCTCAAGGAGTTCGGTGAAGATCCCGACACGGCGACGGCCAGGCCGGCGAGCACGGTCGAGAACTACCAGCAGTAGGCGGGCCGCTCAGCGCGGGCGTCAGGAGGACCCCAGCTCCTCGATCCGCCCCTGCAGGAAGCGCCGCTCGGTCTCGGACGGGGCGAGTACGAGCGCGCGCTCGTACTCGGCAGCCGCCTCCTGGAGGTCGCCGCGTCGGCGCAACAGGTCGGCGCGGGTCGCCGCCAGCAGGTGGTAGCCGGCGAGCTCGCCCCGCTGGGCGAGCTCGTCGACGAGCGCGAGCCCCCCGTCGAGGTCACCGGCCATCGCAACGGCGACGGCACGGTTGAGCCGTACGACGGGCGACGGCATCGCCAGCTCGAGCGCTTCATACAGTGAGGCGACGCGGCGCCATTCGACGTGGGGCTGGACGTGGCAACTGGCGATCTCGGCCTGGAGCCGGTAGGTGCCGATGGTGAGATCGGTTCCCGCCCACCCGCCCCCACCAATCCCACGATCGGCAAGCAGCGCTTCGGCCTCCGCGATCTCATCGTGATGCCAGCGGCTGCGGTCCTGATCCTCGAGCGTGACCAGGTCGCCGCTTGTGTCGACGCGCGCGTCGCGGCGGGAGTGCTGCAGCAGCATCAGGGCCAGCAGCGCGCGCGCCTCGGGCTCCTCCGGCATCAGTTGGGCAAGCACGCGAACCAGGCGGATCGCCTCGTCGCAAAGGGCGGCGCGGATCAGCGCATCGCCCGCGGACGCCGAGTAGCCCTCGTTGAACAGTAGGTAGAGCACGGCCAGCACACCCGGGGTGCGCTCCGGCAGCAGCTCGGGCGGGGGCACGCGGTAGGGGATCGCGGCGGCGGCGATCTTGGCCTTGGCGCGCACGAGGCGCTTCGCCATCGTCGGCTCGGGCACGAGGAACGCGCGCGCGATCTCGGCCGTCGTCAGGCCGGCGAGCGTGCGCAGCGTCAGCGCAACGCGTGCCTCCAGCGCGAGCGCCGGATGGCAGCACGTGAACATCAGCCTCAGGCGGTCGTCCTCGATCACGTCTGGTTCTTCCTCGTCAGCGTCCGGGTCGTTGCCGTAGTCCGAATCCTGGGTGCGGAGTTGGTCGATCGCCGCGCGCTCGGCCAACTCCGCACCCCGCGCGGCACGCCGCAGCCGGTCGATCGCACGATTCCCCGCGACCGTCGTCAGCCACGCACCGGGCCGCTCGGGGATCCCGTCGCGGGACCAGCTGGTGAGCGCCTGTGCGAACGCCTCCTGGGCGCACTCCTCAGCCAGGTCCCAGTCGCCGGTGCGGCCGATGAGCGTGGCGACGATCCGCCCCCACTCATCGCGAAACGCGGCGGCGACAGCCTGTTCAGCCGTTGCGACCATGGTTGAAGAACGGACGCACCTCGATCATGTGAAAGCGCGCGAGCGGATGCTTGGCGGCCAGCGCGATCGCATCCTCCTGCGTCTCGCAACTGAGAATCGCGAACCCGCCGAGGAACTCCTTGCTCTCCGTGAACGGACCGTCGGTCAGCAGTGTCTTGCCGTCCCGCACGCGCACGCTCGTGGCGGTGTTCGCGTGCTGAATCGGATGGCCGTACACATAGTCGCCGCTCGCCTGGACCTGTTCGCGCCAGGCCACCGAGTCACGCATGATCCGCTCCTCGACCTCGGGGGCCTCGGGAATCCCGTCGAGGCACATCATCAGCAGATAACGCGCCGAGCTCGGATCGATGTCGACGGGGTCGGACTCCGGCGCGCAGCCAGGCTGCTGCGCATAGTCGATGAAAGGCCGCACCTCGATCGTGAAATGCCACGAAACCGGATGCTTGGCGGCGACCTCGATCGCCTCGTCGAGGTTCTCGCAGTCGATCACGTTGAGCCCGCCGATGAACTCCTTGCTCTCCACGAACGGGCCGTCCGCGATCAGCGTCTCTCCGCCGCGGACACGCACCGTCCTCGCGCTCCCGAGGCCTTCGAGCGCCAGGCCGAATCGGCGCACGCCGCGACCCTTCATCTCCTCGGCCCATGACGGGACATGCTCCTGCATCGTGGCCGCGATCTCCGGCGTGGAGACGCCGTCGGTGCAGATCAACATCAGGTACTTCATGTGCTCGGACCTCCCGCTTGCTTTGCGTTCATGTCCCCACGACGAACGGGAGCCTCCCAGATGGACAGGGCAAAAATCGGCAGTGACGCTCACAGATAGACGAACCTCACAGATAGACGAACCGCCGGACCTCGACCATGTGGAAGCGCGCGATCGGATGCTTCGCGGCCCAGCCGACGGCCTCTTCGAACGTGTCGCACTTGAGGATGTCGAGTCCGCCGAGAAACTCCTTGGTCTCGATGAACGGGCCGTCGGTGATCACCGTCTCGCCGTTGCGAACGCGGACCGTGGTGGCGCTGTCTGCGTGGGCGAGCGCCTCACTGAGCACGCGTACGCCGCTCTGTCCGACCTCATCGCGCCAGGCCTCGCAGTCGCGCTCGAGCTGGGCCTCGACCTCGGGCGCTTCGGGGATCCCGTCGACGCAGACCAGCAGCAGCTGCTGTAGATCGGCTGAGTCGATGTAGTTGGGTATGTCGGAACCGTCGCGGAAGGGGCGCAGCTCGATCGCGTGAAACCACGAGACCGGGTGCTTCGAGGCGACATCGATCGCCTCGTCGAGGTTCTCGCATTCGAGGATGTCAAGTCCGCCGATGAACTCCTTGGTCTCGATGAACGGGCCGTCGCTGATCAGCGTCTCACCGTCGCGAACGCGGACAGTCCTGGCCGTCTCGGGCTGATCGAGCGGCTTGCCGACGACGTTGATGTGGCGCGCGACCGTGTCCTCGACCCACGGGCCGACGTTGTCCCGCATCGAAGCAGCCGCCTCAGGGGTGCCGGTCTCACCTTCGATACAGATCAGCTGCAGATACTTCATCGTGCCCACCTCCGGACTGGTTTTGCGTTGACGTCGATACGACGAACGCAAAGGCGCAGGATGGACAGCCTTTCACAAGCCGAGCTGTTTGAGCGCCGAACCGAGGTCGCCCACCTGCGTGGACGGTGGCGCTTGCGTGACGGACTCAGTGCCGAACCCGGTGAAGCGCAGCGTCACGCTGACGTGGTAGCGCGGCCCCGGCTTGGAGTAGGTGAGAACGAGGTTGCGGACCAGGCCGGTGCCGGGGTCGATCGTCACCCGGGCGTGCTGATCCGGCACTGTGCGGGTCGTGTCCCGTGCGACCTCGCGCAGGATGTCGGACGGGCTGAGTGAGCTGCCGAGGCCCAGCTCGGAGATCCTCGCCTCGAGCCAGGATGCCGGCGTCGGCAGCTCGCCAGCCAGACCGGCGGGCACCTGTACATACGCCTCGTGGCCCGCGAGAACGACCTGCGTCGGCAATGGTCCCGCGAGCCCGAACAGGCCCGGGAGCGTCACCACGAGGTTCAGCGTGCCGGATTGCGAGCGCGGGTCGAAGCGGCCGGTCCCGACGGCGGTCAGGTCGCCGCCCAACTGCGGGACGCCGATGCGCGCACGCACGCTCGCGCTGAAACCGGGCTTTGCGGCCGTCAACTCGGCGGCGTGTCTGATCTGCGCCGCCGACGGAGCGGCAGGTGCCGTCCTGGTCCTGCGGGCGACCGTACTGGTGTAGGTGTAAACGCGGCGCGGTTTGATCCGTGGCGCCGTGTGCTTGTCCGAGGGTGGGTGCGTGCCGGAGCCGCCACATCCTGCCGCGATCAGCGCCACCGCGGCGGCCGCGGCGGCAACCAGCGCGCCACTGCGCACGGCTCCATTGCGCACGGCTCCACTGCGCACCGCTCCACTGCGCACCGCTCCATGGCGCACCGCTCCACGGCGCACCGCTCCACGGCGCACGGCGAGACTCAGACTGCGGAGACTTCTTCCTCCTCCGCCACGCGGAAGGAGGAGCCGCAGCCACAGGCCGCGATCACGTTGGGGTTTTCGACCTTGAAGCCGGCGCCCTGCAGACCATCGACGAAGTCGATGACCGAACCCTTCACGTATGGGAGGCTCGGACGGTCCACAAGCAGCCGGATGCCCTTGTCCTCGAACACGGTGTCCCCGTCGCGCTCCTCGTCAAACGCGAGCGCGTACTGGAAGCCCGAGCAGCCGCCGCCGCGGACACCGACCCGGAGACCGGCGGTGTCAGCTACGGTCGCCTGCGAGGCGAGAAACTCACGGACCTTCTCGGCACCCTTGTCGGTGAGAACGATCATGCTTCATTCAGTATAGCTTCGGGAACCGGATCGCTACGCTTGGCATGTGTCCGTTTCACCTGACGAGCTGAAGGGTCGCATCGAGGCCGGGATCCCGGGGGCCCGCGCGGATGTCACCGGCGACGGTCACCACTTCGAGGCGATCATCGAAGGACCGGCATTCTCCGGCCTCAGCCGCATCGCCCAGCACAAGCTTGTTTACGACGTTTTCGGCTCCGAGCTAGGTGACCGGATCCACGCCCTCTCCCTCAAGATCACCCCAACGGAGGCCCGATGAGCGAATCAACCAGCAACCCGATGCGCGAGGCGCTCCAGAGCGCGATCTCCGAGAACCCCGTGATCCTGTTCATGAAGGGCACGCCCGAGGCGCCGGCCTGCGGCTTCTCGGCCCGCAGCGTGGCGATGCTCGAGGCGCTCGACCAGCCGTTCGCGGCAGTCAACATTCTGCCCGATCCGCGGATCCGCCAAGAGCTCTCGACGCTCTCCGGCTGGCCCACGATCCCGCAGCTGTTCGTGGACGGCGAGCTCGTCGGCGGCTGCGACATCGTGACCGAGATGTATCAGACCGGTGAGCTGCAGAAGCTGCTCGGCATCGAAGGTGAAGCCCCCGCCACGGTCACGCCGGCCACGGCAGATGCTGCTCCGCTGACGGTGGACGCTGCTCCGCTGACGATCGACAACCTGCTGTAGGGTCAGCGGGCGCTGTGCCCGTAGCGATCGTCTCCGATACCTGCCACTACCTGCCGCGCGAGATCGTCGCGCGGCTCGGCGTCCATGAGGTCAGCCTCTACGTCCACCAGGACGGGACCGCGCGCCGCGAGAGCGAGATCGTCGATTACGACGCCTACTACGAGAGCCTCGCGTCTGCCTCGGAGCTGCCGACGACCTCGCAGCCCTCGATCGGGGACTTCCTGGCGGTCTACGGGCCGCTGATCGCCGCCGGTGATGAGATCGTCTCGATCCACCTTTCGGGCGGCCTCTCGGGCACGGTCCACTCAGCACAGCAGGCGCGTGAGCAGCTGGGCGAGGCGGCCGAGCGCGTGCACGTGGTCGACTCGGCGACGGCGTGTGGGGGCGAGGGCCTGATGCTGATGGCGGCCGCTGCCGCCATCAGTGGCGGCGGCGACGCCGCCGCGGCCGCGCAGCGGGCTCAGCAGGCCCGGGAGTCGCTGCAGTTCCTGTTCTCGCTGGAGACGCTCGAATACCTGCGCAGGGGCGGGCGCATAGGCGGTGCGCAGGCGTGGCTCGGCTCGGCGCTCAAGATCAAGCCGATCCTGTCCCTGGAGTCGGAGATCGGCGCCGTCGAGCGCGTGCGCACCACTCGCAGGGCGTTCGAGCGCCTGGTCACCTTGATCGAGCAGCTCAAGGCCGACGGCGCCGACGGCTGGGTCGTCCAGCACACGCAGAGCCCAGACCGGGCCGAGGCTCTCGCCGAGCGCGGGCGCGAGATCTTCGGCGCCGATCCGGTATGGATCTCCGAGATCGGCCCGGTGATCGGGACGCATATAGGCCCAGGTCTGCTCGGCGTCGGCGGGGTGCCGAAGAGGCTTCTGTAGCGACGGCGGGCGCGGTGGTGGCGGTCCGCTAGCGACGGCGCCTGCGGCGCCGTCCGAAGACCGCGCTGCCGAGACCGCCGATGCCGCCGGCGATCACAAAGCCGGCCGCCGCCGCAGCGATCTGCAGGTTCTGCTGATTGCGACGCATCTGGCCACGCCAGTCGGTCAGCTCGGTGACCTCGTCACGCAGCCGCACGAGCGAGGTGCCCAGCTCCTGACGGCCCTGCTCGATCGAGGCCCGGATCTCCTCAGGGGTACGGCCCGCCATCAGCCGGCCTTGCTGGTCGAGGCCGAGACCGTCTCGCGGATCTTCTTGGCCTCGTCGATCGCCATCTTCGGCGTCGGAGCACCGACCTTCAGCTTCCTCCAGGCGAACAGGAACGCGCCCAGCGTCAGGATGAGCAGGACCCCGAGCACGATCAGGAAGCCGAGCCAGACCTTGCCGGTGCCGCTGACGAGCAAACCGTCCAGCGCCCATGCAGCCGTGAGCAGCACGAAGATCACAGCGAACACGCCGAAGACGGCGCCGGCCGCGACCGCGGCGGCTCCCCGAGCGAGGGCCGAGGCCTTCTCGACCACCTCGGCCTTGGCCAGCTCAATCTCGTCCTGGACGAGCTTTGTCAGGCTCTCCGAGACCTCAGCGATCGCCGCGGCGATGCTGTCGGGTGGACCGTTGTCAGCGGGCAAGGCGCTTGAGGATAGTGGCGATTACGAGCCCGGCGGCGAACGCGATCCCGAGGCCCACCTCGGGGCGCTGGCTGACGAGTGTGACGAGCTTCTGGCTCGGCGACGGGCCTGCGTCCGGCACCGGAGCAGCCGGGTCGGTCGTTGACACGGGCTCGACCTCTGTCTTGGGGCCGCGTCGCGGGAACGACGCTGCCGTCAGCTTGCCTCGCGGGAACGACGCTGCCGTCAGCTTCGAGCGCAGGCCTGTGCCGAAGGCGCCGTCGGCGCCGGAGGCGGGGGCGGAGGTCGGGCCGGATACGGATTCGGAGGCGGAGGCGGAGGCGGGGCCGGACGCGGAATCCGAGGCGGCGCCGGCACCGGCGGCGGCACCCGCGGCGGAGCGCAGCGAGCTCGGGCGACGCATGCGGCCGGCGTCGGTCACGACCGTGGGATCCTCTGTGGTGACCGGCTGCTCGGGTTCGTTGCTCACTCGGGCGGATCCTCGTCGAAGACTCGCTTCCAGATCAAGGCCGCGGCACGCGTGGCGACGAGGCTCGAGAGTGCGCCGACACCGGCGAGCAGGCCGGACCAGATCAGGCGTTTGACCAAGGGACTCTCCTTCATCGATGGGATTCAACCAGATAGGAGTCTCTGCACGAGGCTCCGCTACGCATCAAGGCCGCCGCAGATCATCTCGACGATCTCATTCTTGACGTGTTCGAACTCCTCCGCGGTGACCGGCAGGCCGCTGAAGATCCATTGCGTGAGCACCTGCTCGATCAGGCCGTAGAACGCCTGCGCGGCGAACAGCGCATCGACCTCGGTGCGGAATGTGCCCGCCGCCTGCGCCTGTTTGACGATCCGCGCGATGCCCTCATAGGCCTGCATGATCTTGTCCAGATGGGTGCGGCCGAAGGTGTTGGCAGCGCGCGTGACCTCGACGATGATGACTTTCATCACGTCTGGGTCGTGGCTGTAGGAATCCACGATCAGCGAGGCGATCGCGCGTAGCTTCTCGCGCGGCGTCTGATCTGAGGCCTCGGCCTCGTCGATCGCGGCCAGCATCACGTCCCAGTTCTCGAGGAACAGCGTGTCGAGGATCGTCTCCTTCGAGGAGAAGTAGTGGTAGACGAGTCCGTAGGCGACGCCCGCCTCATCGGCGATGTCCGATACGCGGCAGGTGTGGAAGCCCTGTCGCGCGAAGACTCGTACGGCGGCGTCGAGGATCACGCGGCGCTTGTCGACCGCGGCGGTACTCATTCGCGGTCCGGGGCCGCTGGACGCTCGTAGAGCTTCGGGTCGCGGCGATGCGTGAGCGCCGGTAGGCGTTCGCGGACACCCGCGAGCAGCGTGAAGTCGAGCTCGGCGACGATCGCGCACTCGCCGTCCGCGGCGGTCGCCAGCGGAATGCCCCAAGGGTCGATGATGGTGGTCCGGCCGCCGGAGCGGTTGCCCGGCGGATACTCGCCGATCTGGTTGGCGGCGATGACGAAGCACTGGTTCTCGATCGCGCGTGCGCGCAGCAGCACCTCCCAGTGGTCGCGGGTCGTGGCAAGCGTGAAGGCGGCGGGGACGGTCAGGATTTCCGCTCCGCGCTCGCTGAGCGCGCGGTACAGCTCGGGGAAGCGGACGTCGTAACAGATGCTCATCCCGAGCAGGCGGCCGTCGCCGCCACCGGCCAACGCCACGCTCGTCACGACGACCTCGTGGCCGGCTTGCTCACGTGCGGACTCGGCGTATACGGTCCCGTCGACCTCGACATCGAACATGTGCAGCTTGCGGTACGCGGCCCTGATCTCGCCGTCGGGTCCGACGTGCACGCTCGTGTTCGAGGTCTTCGTCTGGTTCGGGCGCCGCTCGACGAACGACCCCGCGATCAGGTCGATTTGCAGCTCGGCGGCGGTGCGCCTGGCCCACTGCACCGCAGGCCCATCGAGCGTCTGGGCGTGCTCCTCCATGACCTCGGAGCGTCCCAACACCGTCCACTTCTCGGGCAGCACGACCAGCTGCGCACCGCGCTGCGCCGCCTCACGAGTCAGCCGGTCTGCGCTCTCCAGGTTGCGGTCGACGTCCTCTGTAGCGTTGAGCTGAACGGCCGCAGCGCGTAACGTGGTCGATGCCGCGGTGGGTGCCGCCATCCCCCCAGTCTACCGATTGACTGGTCAGTCAGGGGTGGGTGTGGGCGGGTTCTCTGGCTGGGTGCGGAAGCTCCCGACGTTCTATGTCCCGTTGACAGACTCACCGTGTTGCGCTGACTGCCTGAGCACGCACGTAATAAATGGGCAACGAACCAGTCAGGACGCCCCTCATGGGTGCACAGCGGCTGGCAGACCGAGCAGCACCCGGGCCTCCGCTACCGTCGCGGCACGACGGTCCGAGTCCTGCGCCATCTGCCGCGCCTTGGCGATCAGCTCTCCGTTTGATCGCGCCATGACCCCATCGGGCAGGTAGAAGTTGTCCTCCAGCCCGGCGCGGACGGAGCCACCGAGTGACAGGGCGGCCGCGATCATCGTCCACTGTTCACGGCCAATCCCGATCACCCCCCAGTGGTGGTCGCCTGCGGGCATGTTGTCGGCCATTGCGGCGAGGTTGCGCGCTGTCGCCGGCACGCCACCGAGCACACCCATGACGAAGTCCGCGTGCAGCGGCGCCTCGAGCAGGCCCATGTCGACCAGCGGTTCGAGTGAGGCGACGTGGCCGAGGTCGAAGCACTCGTGCTCGGGTTTGATGCCGAGCCGCCGCATCGCCTCGAGAAGCTCGACGATCTCATCGAAGGGGTTCTGGAAGACGAACTGGAAGACGAAGCGCTTGCGCGACCGCGAGTACTTGGCGTAGTTCAGCGAGCCCATATTGAGCGCCGCGACCTCCGGCCTGCCCGCCTCGAGATACGCAACCCGGTCGGCAACGCTGACGCCCACGGTGCCGGTCGAGAAGTTGATGATCGCTGCATCCCCCACCTCGGCGACGATCGCTTCACGGATCGCGACGAAGTTCTCGACGGCGCTCGATGGCGCCCCATCCGGCCGCCGCGCATGGATGTGGATGTGGACGGCGCCCTCGTCGACGGCACGGCGCGCCTCGGCCGCATACTCGGCCGGCGTGTAGGGAATCGCCGGACACTGCGAACGATCAGCGAGTGCCCCGGAGATCGCGCAGGTCAGCACGACCGGATCGGCGAGGCTCAAACCGGCACCACCGCGCTGCGCTTGGCCGGGCGCTCGACGCGCTTGCCGGCCGAGAGCTCGAGCGCACGGCAGATCTGTGCGCGGGTCTCCCGCGGGTCGATGACGTCATCGATCATGTCGTTGCGGGCGGCGACGTAGACGTCGATGAGGTCTCTGTAGGCGTCGATCAGCTCCTGGCGCTTGGCGTCGGGGTCGTCCGCCTCCTCGACCTCCTTACGGAAGACGATCTCGACCGCGCCCTCGGCGCCCATCACGCTGATCTCGGCCGTAGGCCACGCCACGATCAGGTCCGGCTCGTACGCCCGCCCGCACATCACGTAGTAGCCGGCGCCGTATGCCTTGCGCAGGATCACCGTCACCTTCGGGACGGTCGCATTCGCCGTCGCGTGCAGCATCTTGGCGCCGTGGCGGATGATCCCGGCCGCCTCGACTTTGGTCCCGACCATGAAACCCGGGACGTCCACCAGGTAAACGAGCGGGATCCCGTAGGCGTTGCAGAGGTTGATGAAGCGGGCCGCCTTGTCGGCCGAGTCGTTGTCGAGCACACCCCCGAGCTGCTTGGGCTGGTTGGCGACGATCCCGGCCGGGCGCCCGCCGAAGCGAGCCAGGCAGGTCACGATCGACCTGGCCCACAGCGGTTTGAGGTCGAGGGGGGTATCTATTTGAGTCAGGTTGAGGTCCGCCAGGGTCGAGCGATGGCGGGTGCTGGTGGGGATCGGATCGGCAGCGTTGGCCGTGGGCGCCCAGGGCGCGAGCTAACGATCAGGCTGC
>Ga0182024_10005629_pt1 | contig 27992 bp, 31 predicted proteins | sample P32metaG_FD_120480 | JGI IMG/M metagenome (GOLD analysis project Ga0182024, IMG submission 120480) | Permafrost microbial communities from Stordalen Mire, Sweden - P3-2 metaG (Illumina Assembly) | ecosystem: Environmental > Terrestrial > Soil > Wetlands > Permafrost | place: Sweden: Stordalen...
AACGTAGTATTTGTAGCGCCATATTATTGGGATCCAATCGTAAAAGACGATGGAACGGTGGTGGTCGGAGCGTCAGGAGAATTGATTGCTCAGTCCGAGGCGGGATTAGCAAATCGATCAATCAAGATAGACTTCGAAATACGGCGAGATCCACAGGGTTACAGAGTGGCCAGCTGGACCATCCCGTACTACACGGATGCCACTCAAATTGCCGATTTACTAACAAGCACGGCGCGCACTCCGGCCACTCTTCCAGATAAGAGCTCTGTGAGCTTCTTCAGGAGCGGGCTTGCTAAAGCGGATCTTGGTGACAATCAAGCTGCTATCGAGCAATATGATCGCGCCTTGAATTTGAATCCGAAGTTTTCTTTGGCTTACCGATACCGGGCAGGGGCGCGATATCGCCTGGGCGACAAGAAAGGGTCGCTTCAGGACGATGACCAGGCGATTCGACTCAACCCTGATTCTAGCTTGGCTTATTTCAGTCGTGCCACTGTGCGGTCGGATCTGGGAGACGCAAAAGGGTCTATCGATGACTACGACCAGACCATTCGACTCAATCCTAATTATCCGTACGCTTATCGTGCGACTGAGCGGGAAGCGCTAGGCGACAAGGCAGGCGCCATCGAGGATTACAGCGAGGCTATTAGGCTCGATCCAGGAAAAGCGCTTGCATATGAGAATCGCGCACACGCTCGCAGTAGGCTTCAAGACAAACTTGGTGCTCTCGCTGACTTTACCGAGGCCATTCGGCTAGATCCGAAAGAGGGCGCTGTTTACTGTAGTCGCGGCATCACTCGTGAAGACATCGGGGACCGGTGGGGTGCGATGGACGACTATAATTTCGCCATCAAACTAGCACCGGCAGATTCTTTTGCTTATTGTAACCGTGGATATCTGCGATCACATAACGGTGACAAAATTGCTGCGATTGATGATTACAACAAGGCTATAAGCCTGAATCCTCATTACACTTTTGCTTTTCGCGGACGAGGCGATGTTCGGTTAGACCTTGGCGACAAGAAAGGTGCCTTCGAAGACTATGACCAAGCAATCGCGCTGGAGCCGAACATGGACGTAGGGCACCGTTACCGAGGATTCGCGCTGTTTCAGATTGGAGAAAAGAAGTCCGCCGTGCAGGAATTCAGCCACGCTATCCGTCTGCAACCAACACGTGCGTTGTCTTATTGGGCTCGTGGCCGAATGCTACAAAACATCGGAGACAGAACGCTCGCCATGAAGGACTTTAACCAAGCCATCAAGCTAGACCACAAGCTTGCCGAGGTGTATGCCGATCGGGGAGCTGTACGGTTTCAAGTTGGTGACATCAGTGGCGGTGCCGAGGACTACTGGCAGTACATCGGATTAGAGAGCTCGTTGTTGAAGCGCTAAGCCAAGTGCTCGCGCTGAAGACGATCCAGAGTAATAGTTCGGTTCACAACAGAGCCTAGCCAGAGAACACTCGTGCCCACCAGGGTTTTCGTTTCTCTGCCAACCGTTCTTCGAGCAGATTTATCTGCGTGTTCAGGCACCTGATTTCGGCATCTTTGCTTGAATCAAGGCAAGCAAGCCGTTCGCGCAACTGGGCTTCTGTTTCTGCGAGCTTGCTGATTTTCTCGTCTTTCGTGCTTACTTCCTGTTGCAAGGTGACCACCGTCTGCCGTTCTTCGCAGAGGCGATGAGCAAACTCAGTGGTCAGGGTGCGCAAAATTGCATCGATGCGAGTCGATGTATCCCGCTGCAGATAATTGATTTTGACCTGGTGGTCTAGCTCGTTCCCATCATCGACCTCGGAAATCTCGGTGAGCGCGTTTTCAGTTTTGTTGGCTTCGTTGGCTTCATCCTGCTCAAAAATTTGGTGCAATCCATTCAAACTGGCGCGGTCTTGCCGTGCGTTCCAGCCCTGGATGCGTTTGCTTCCCAGAAAACTTTCGATCTCGCGGTGGTGAACGAACCATTTCTCTTTCTCGCCAACGACTTTCCGCTCCCCTTTAATGGCGCCCGCGTCGAGCATGCTGCGAACATCGTCTTTGGCTAACCCCAGTGCTGTAGCTGCCTTTTTCAGACTGACCATCGAATTTATTGCCACCCGCACCACCCTTGTATATGCACCATATACAGAACCACTCCGGACACAAAAAAATTATACCAGCGCTTTTCGCTTAGCCACCATCGGAAGTGCGATGATTAGCAAAAACGCAGGTGCCATCGATTGCGTGGGTGTTGCGTGGTCGGTGATTCTTGCGTTTTCAAACAGATCGGGCGACCATGGACGGAAAATCCGGAGAATTCGAACCAGTGATTGAGCGAGCCGCAATCAGCGATGCGCCTGAGATCGCACGCATCTTTCGGCGGTCGTTCCAGGCGGCGCTTCCTTTCTTGCCGACATTGCATACCGACTTAGACTCGATTCAGCTGTTCCACTGATCCGTTGCAATTGAATAAATGAATGAATATGAATGAATGAATGAATAGACGTCGTAGAGACCCACCAGGAGAGGCACTTGTTGGGGTTACCAAATTTGGTAACCCTCAAGATTAAACGAGATTTGTCTGTTGTCCGCTCAAAGGCAGTTCCTGCCTTGCGCTACAGTGGTTTGAACTTTCTCGCATTTGATTGTCAAGGTTACCAAATTTGGTAACCCGACCTCAAAATCTGAAAATTTCCAATAGGGTATACCTCGGGTCAAGGGTGTTAAGCCCGTACGCGGGTTAAGCGCATGCTGCTCATTCCCGGGTGCGGCTCATGCGCGCTCTTCCATCGCCTTAATGAACTGCCTCTCTTTCTCGCTCAATTCCGCAGCCGCCAGAAGATCCGGGCGACGGCGCAGCGTGCGTTGCAGCGCTTGTTCTCTTCGCCAGCGAAAAATTGCTTTGTGATCGCCTGAGCGCAAAATCTCAGGCACGCACATACCCCTGAACTCAGCCGGTTTTGTGTATTGCGGACCCTCCAACAGCCCGGCGCTGAATGACTCATCGGCAGTCGAATCCAGTTTGCCTAAGACCCCGGGCACGAGCCGTGATACCGCGTCGATGACCATGAGCGCGGGCAGCTCGCCTCCGGTGACGACGAAATCACCGACCGAGATCTCCAGATTCGCCAGGCTGCGAATGCGCTCATCAAATCCTTCATAGTGACCGCAAATAAGCACTATGTCCTGCGCGCTCGAAAGCTCAGCCGCTTGCGCCTGGTCGAAGCTCTTGCCCTGTGGAGTGAGCAGGCAAATCGGCGAATTCTGCCCTCGCTCGATTGATTCCAGTGCGGCAAAAATAGGTTCCGGCTTTAGCACCATGCCCACGCCGCCACCATAGGGAGTGTCATCAACTTTGCGATAGCGATCGGCGCAATAGTCACGCGGATTGTAAGTGCGCACGGCTATTCTTTGCGCCTTCACGCCCCTGCCGATAATGCTTGTCTGGCAATAGGTTTGAATCAGCTCAGGAAATAACGTAATGATATGAAAAGTGAGCATCTTAACCTTGCTTGTAGAGTCGATCGGGCTATTCTATTATACTTGGGTCTAATCAGCACTGGCGGGAAGTCATGGGGTTTTGCCGGATGGAGAAGCTTGTTTTGCATTGCCGAAAATGGTTGGTTTTTGGGTTGGTTTTTTGTTCGCTCCTTCTCATCATCTGCATCAATAATAACGCAGCTGCTCTGGCGGCTGATTGTGAACCGATTAATTGCGTCAATCCTTTCATCGGTACAGGCGCTCATGGGCACTGTTATCCGGGGGCGACGGTGCCGTTCGGCATGGTGCAACTCAGCCCTGACACATACGATAAAGGTTGGGACTGGTGCTCAGGCTATCATTGGTCAGACAACTCCTTGATGGGGTTCAGCCACACCCATCTCTCCGGCACCGGATGCGGTGACCTGGGCGACATTTTGTTCGCTGCCACCACAGGCGATATTAAACTGGTGCCCGGATCGCGCGAGCATCCGGAAAGCGGTTACCGATCGAGGTTTTCTCACGCCGATGAGAAGGCGTCTGCCGGCAGCTATTCTGTGCTCTTGAAGAGTTACGACATCAAGGTGGAGCTGACAGCCACCAAGCATGTCGGCTTTCATCGCTATACGTTCCCCCACACCAAATCTGTCAAATCGGGCAACATTATCATCGACCTCAGCCACGGCATTGAGTCCAAGCCGCTGGCACTGCAAATGACCGTAGTGGGAGACAATAAAGTCGAAGGCATGCGCCAGGTCACCGGCTGGGCGAAAAACCGTTACATCTATTTTTGCGCCGAATTCTCCAAGCCCTTCAAATCGTTCGGCACTGCCACCGATGATACGACCAGTCAGTCCGGAAACAGGCAGGCGCAGGGAACCAACGTTAAAGGCTGGTTTACCTTTGATACCACAGACGACTTGCCTGTGTTAGTCAAAGTCGGCATCAGCACAGCCTCGGTTGAAGGAGCTGCCGACAACGTCAAGGCCGAAATACCTAACTGGGACTTCGGTCTGGTTAAAGAAACTGCCAAACAAGTATGGACTGAGAACCTGGCCCGGGTCGATTGCGACGGTGGCACAGAAAAGGAGAGGCAGACGTTTTATACCGCGCTCTATCATGCAATGCTGGCTCCGACGCTGATTTCTGATGTCAACGGCAAGTATCGAGGCAGCGATTGTCAGGTGCACGAGGCGACAGATTTCGAGAACTACTCCACATTTTCTCTGTGGGATACATTTAGAGCCGAGCACCCATTGCTTACAATCCTTGAGCCTGAGCGCGTCTCAGACATGCTCAGCTCCTTTCTGGCCCAGGCTCAATTTCATCCTGATAAAACCCTTCCCATTTGGCCGCTCTACGCCAATGAGACTAACTGCATGATTGGATATCATTCCTTTCCAGTCATTGCCGAGGCGAAAATAAAAGGCATTGATGTGCCGCAACCGGAAAAACTGCTGGATTATATGATCGCTAATTCCAAGCGCAATGATTGGTGGGCGCAACGCGGCTATATTCCCGCAGATAAAGAGTCGGAATCAGTCTCCAAGACTCTGGAATTTGCCTATGACGATTGGGCTCTGGCTCAATTTGGCAAGTCGCTGGGTAAAGACGATGTCTACAAAAAGTATATGCAACGCTCGCAAGCGTACAAAAATGTTTTCGATCCGCAGACGAAGTTTATGCGCGGGCGCCTGGAAAATGGCAGCTGGCGCGATCCTTTCGATCCCGATTTTGTTTCTGATGGGGATAAAGCGCACGATTTTACCGAGGCAAATTCCTGGCAATACACCTGGTTTGTGCCTCAAGATGTGCCCGGCTTGATCTCGCTAATGGGCGGGCGCAAGGCTTTTGTTGATAAGCTGGACGCGTTGTTCAATCATGCTCCCATTCCAGAACCATCGATTCATGATGTCACCGGATTGATTGGACAATATGCGCAGGGCAACGAACCCAGTCACCATGTCGCCTATCTCTACAGTTATGCTGGTGCGCCCTGGAAAACGCAAGAGCGCGTGCGCCAGATTCGTGCGCTGTACAACGAAACGCCCCAAGGTTTGTGCGGAAATGAAGACTGCGGGCAGATGTCGGCGTGGTATGTGTTGAGCTCGTTGGGGTTGTATCCGGTCAATCCGGTGCAAGCTACCTATGTGCTTGGTGTGCCTGCTTTTTCGCGCTCTGATTTGACCTTGATTAACGACTCAAAGTTCACGATTCTGGCCACGGATCTGTCGCCTGAGAATCATTATGTGGATAAAGTATGGTTGAACGGAAAGCCTCTGACCCGCGTGTACATCACCCACAAAGAGCTGATGGCAGGCGGCACGCTCGAGTTTGTCATGACCGACAAGCCCAGTCAATGGGGCACCGCCGCCGATGCCGCACCGCCAAGGCAGCTGCCTGAAACAGGCGATTAGTCGTGAGTGCAACGTTCCCAGCTCCTGATCATCGCCTCATCGATCGTCGGCATTGATATCATTTTCGGCAACTATTGGGCGAAGGAAAATGATGGCAAATCCAATCAGAGGTGAGGTAAAGTGGCGCCTGCTGTCAGGCGCCACGCTCGATTTGAAAGCCAGCGGGCGCTACGCCTTGGCTCTGGTGCGCTGCGGACCCGGTTTGTAATCCGGGCGTGTTTTCTCGATCTGGTCGCCGAGTTTCCTGCTCGCCTGTGACAACCATTGATAAAGGTAATACGAGTCTTTGTGGACCTTGCTGCCTGTGTTCAGTTCAAGCGAGGCCAGCGCTTGTTGCAACACTTCCACTGCTTTGAGATACTCTCCTGCTCGCAAATAGAAGCCGCCCTGATGGCCGATGATGTGCGGCAACTGCTCGCGAAGGGGGTTGTCGACGGGAAGGCTTGATAGATTCCCGTGGGAGATGGTTGTGGCGATGTCGATCGCCTTTTGTTTGAGGGCGCAGGCTTCGACATAGTTCGCGTCGTAGACCCAGGCATAGGAAGCGCCGTGGTAGGCAAACGCCAGGCTGATGGCATCCTGCGCGTTGTGCTCGAGTATTTGCAGCCTTTCCCTGTAAGCAGCCTGCGCAGCCAGTAACCGCTCGTGCCGTTTCTGCCTGCTGTGTGACCTTTTGCCCCAACCCATGAGCATGCCACCGAGCTTGTCCAAGCTGGTCGCCACTTCTATGCTCATGGCACCGAGGATGAGGCGCAGCTGCGCCAGAGCCAGCTCAAACATGGCCACGGCGGTCTGCCTGTTTTTGTGGTCCTTGTAAAATAACTCACTGGCGCTAGAGCAAGCAGCTTGCAGATAAGCTACTCGTTGATCGACTTCCGTTTGCGATTTGAAAGGTTCCATGGTTTTCTCTTTGCTGAGTTCCACACTGTCGGATTTGCCGACAGAAGATAGCCAGGGCAAGAGCAAGGGCAGGAAAAGCACGATCGGATATGCTTAGGTCGGCCGTGCTTTAGGAGATTCTCTGATCATGTTAATTAGATATGGATTTTGTCATTGAGCTTCAGGACCAACCTGGTGTGCCCCTTTATCGCCAGCTCTCTGAGGCTTTGCGCTCGTGCATATCGATTGGGCGATTGAAAGCGGGTGACCCCCTGCCTTCAAGCCGAGATTTGAGTCGCATGTTGGGTGTGGGGCGCAACACGATCATTCGCGCTTATGAAGAACTGGAAAGTCAGGGGTACATCAAGGGCAGCACAGGGTCAGGTACTTTCGTCAGCGACAAGCTCCCGCAAACGACCGAAACTGTAGCCCCTGGCACTCAAGAAAAGCTTAAACGCACTCTCGATTCCTTTGAGCTTTCCGCTTATGCACAGCGATTGAGCGAAAGCGAGTTGATCCATTCGGTTGTAGACAATGTCGAGATGAGCTGCGGCGGGCCGCCGGCGCAATTTTTGCCTGTCAACCAATGGCGCGAGCTTCTTTCAAGACACGTGAAACGCGGTCGCAGTGCCGAGGAATATCCCTACACCGATGATGCTCTGGGATATCTACCATTGCGCGAAGCGATCGCCGGTTACTTAAATCGGCAACGCGGGCTAATCTGTGATGCTGATCAGATAGCCATCTTCCCTGCCCAGCTGTACACTCTCGACTTGATCGCCCGGCTTTTCGTTGAGCCTGGCACCACTGTGGTTCTGGAAAACCCCGGCTTTCCTGCAGCCAGGCAAACTTTCTGTGCTCTGGGAGCCAGGCTGCATGCACTTCCAGTCGATGAGGAAGGGCTGGTCGCAGGCGCACTGAATAGTGTAGAAGAAGGATGTCGCCTGGCTTATGTCATTCCCTCTCATAACGATGTCACCGGTGCGGTCATGTCTGCCGATCGCCGAAAGCAGCTTCTTGTCTGGGCAAGCAAAAGAAAGGCGCTTTTGATCGAGGATGATTGGGATTGTGAATATCGCTATGGCAACCCACCCATTTCGTCACTTTTCGGTCTGGATGATAGTGAATGTGTGATCTACTTCGGCACCTTTTGGCGCACATTGTTTCCCCTTTCGACGATCGGGTTTTTGGTGGCACCATGGTCTCTTATGCGCACGATTGCCCATGCAAAGGCACTGGTTGAGCCAACTTTTCCTATGCTGGAGCAATTCGCTCTCACCGACTTCATTGTCGAGGGGCATCTCGAGCGGCACATCAAACGAACCAGAGAATCGTATATGAAACGGCGGCAAGCACTTCTATTCGCCCTCTCCAAACACCTGACTGGCCGCATTGTGCTCAATCGCGAGAGTGGTGGCTTCCATCAATGCATGCGCTTGCTTTCCGATATTCCCGAAGAAAAGTTGTTGCAGTTGGCATCGCAGGCTGGCCTGCCCATGGTGGCAACGGGACCGGAATACTTAGGCGTCGCCCCGAAGCAAGAGTTTATTATCTCATTTGCTCACCTTGATGAAGATAAAGTGGAAGAAAAGGTGGCTACCTTCGCGGCTCTGATGGAATTGAGAAATTCTTGAGGGAAAAAACGAAGGGAGATATGAACTCCGCGTGGGAATCTTTGCTCGGGTGAATTTAAGTGATTGGTGATTGGTGGTGGGTGATTGGAGATTGGAGACTGGAGATGGAGAGCATCTTTATTCTTGAAAATTCTCTATCCCATTTGCAAATGAGCAAACAAAACGCTTTCTGGGGTTTGTAACAGCGTTTGCTGTCAATCAACGGAGGCTTGATGTAAAGCTTAATGATCCGGCACAGCACTTTCACCTGTGCGCTGGTATCACTGGCTCCTACGCTTGCGCCACTGGTGGTCCTGGTGCAGTTAGCACTGTATTTCCAGACCACGACTAAACTGTCTTACTCAAAACTGTCGTAAAATCGACTCAGATGCAGCAGAGAAGCAGCGCTGCCTGTGATCAGACTGTTCTATGTATGAATGACACGATTGCCGATCTTCAGCGCCGATCCGGCCAGGCTGATGCCGACACTGGCCGGCCTCAAGCCCGGAATGTAGTTGGCAACCACTGCTCCCACCAACAATCCGTCGGCTGCAACGCTGAGGGTGCTGCGCAATTTGGCCCGATCTGATCCGTTCTCAAAGGCGTTGTACATCGCCTTGGCGTCGTGATTGGTCAAATCCTGAAATCCTACAATCCCTGACAAGCCGATGCCCAGACTGCCGGCAAATCCCTTGAGAGCAGAAGAGTTAGACAGCAAGCGACTTCCAGCAGTAAGACCGGCGCCGATTCCATAATATACGGTGTCTTTAGGTCGTGCGAATGAATTTGTTCCACCCGGATTTGTAGTTGTATCCGGATCTGATGCTGATGTTGTGTCGGTTGTCAGAGCAGTGCTGGAATCAGGCTGTCCTGTTGCCAGAGCGATGATCGCCGATGCCGGCACCATGTATCCGTGTGATCCGTTGTCGCCGCGGTCAACCAGACCGACCACCTGTCCTGCGGCGTTAAAGACCGGGGCGCCGCTGTCGCCTTGCTGTGTGTTCATGTCGGCGGCGATCATGGGTTGATTGGGATTAGCCCCCTGAAGATCTGCTGGTGCGGCGAGATTACCTAATTTCGTTGTGCCGTCGAATTGCCCCGGAGAAATGTAGAGGTCGGTCCATCCTTGAGGATGTCCGACAGCGATCAGGGGATCTCCCTTTTTCAGGGCGGCAATGTTGGTGTTGAAAGACACCGGCTGCGTGTTGTCGTAGGTGTCGATGGAAAGAATTGCCAAATCGGATTTGGGATCAGTGCCCAATACCCTGGCTTGATGAACGATACCATCGGCGGTGCTAACATCGATTGGTCCGTCGATGCCACTGACGACGTGGTAAGCGGTAACCAGGTCTCCTTGCGTGTCGATGAAAAATCCTGAGCCGGCAAGGTCTTCGTCTCGCGCCTGACCTTGATCGTGACCGTAGACCTGAACGATGCTGTTTCGGTTTTGCTCGGTGAGCTGTGCGGTTGCAGAATTGATTGGGTAGGTCGTCTGGTCTGCCTGGTTCGCCGTTTTGCCAGGCAGCAAGGTGGGGATGATCTCGTTGCCAGAGTTGGGAAGAAAGGAAGTGTCCGGTAGGTAGTTTGATTGATTTGCCCAATCTCTGGAAGGAGGAGCATTGAACCCTGGAATGATCCAGCTGGGTTGATTGGTCTGGAAGCCTTCGGTGGTAGTGTTGCCGGCCTGGTCATTGCTCGCCTGACCACGCAAATGCTTGTGTGTGGCAATCTCGGGTGTGATCTTCGCATCGGTCATCTAGTAAGGCCCCTACCATCTACGGCCAGGCGATCCTATTTGATCTTTTCAACGATCGGAATGGGGAAAATACGATAGACAGATTAACCATCGATTCGATGCGTCGTTTCCCATCCGTTTCCCACTCGCTTACAACCAGGTGCACTTGTGCGCCACCGTATATGGTGGCATGGTAGACAAATTTTTTCGAGCCCGGGCGCCAAACGCGACAAAAGCGCGCCGGCACCCGGACTCCGATCTTGGTTGGAGCCTGCTAGGCTTGCAAAAAGCCTACGATCACACCAAGGATGCCGAAGAAGGAGGCTGCGAGCAAGAGAGCCATCGGTCACTCACCGTCTTTCGGGAATAGTGAACGCCCTTTGATGTTGTCGTTGAACCGCTGGCGGTGGCTCAACGACCGGTGCAGGAAGAGTACGCAGGCGCAGCTGGTCAGCAGAATTGCGGCGCCCCAGAGCATCACGGGCAGGCTGGGAGCGTACAAAGCTATGCTCATGAGAAATGAGAGCCCGACCATGGCAAAGATAGCTTTGCTGAGGTCCACTATGGAGGCGTTGCCGCTTCGCGCAATAAGGGGCAGGTGGTCTACCATGCGGAACAAGCGGTTTCGAGCGAAGTTTCGGGCCGCAGGCGAGAGCTGCTTGTTGTCGATGCGCGGTGCATGATGGTTTTCCCAACCAACCCAAATTGCAAGCGCGCAGGCGAGCAAGCCGAGCAGGACAAAGATGAGCGGAATAATGATCATGTTCTTTCCTTGGTTTCAGGCTCGAACGCGCCTTTTCGGGGTCTCTTCGGGGGTGAGACGGATGAGGCAGAACTGCGATGTTGCATCTGCCGGCGCGGCTGCGTCGTGGTAGACGGCGAGAATCTCATTCTCCTCGACTCGCGTGACAAGAGCCAGGTGGCGCTGCCAAAGCCTCTGATAATCGCAGGCAATGATTGGCAGTTCACCGGGGTGCGCCACCGCCAGTGATGCGCTTGCTTGCCCGTCGGTGAGCCAGCAGATGCGGGTCCATCCATCTTCGACACCGTCGGGATAACCGACAGGCAAGTAGAAGAATTCGCCCACGAATGGATCATCGATCAGCGGATCATCGATCAGCAGCGCCTTCTTTCGGAATTTGTCTGCTATGGGCAGATCAGGCATAGGACTCGACTCCTTGTTAAGGCTTGCTCGGTCGGGAGTGCGGTCGGTATCAGGGGTGGTGCCACTGGGTTAATGCCCGATCAGGGCGTACTCAGGATGGTCAGCCATGACGCCGAGATTGTTGAGACGTGCTGTCTGGCGAAGGCTTTCTCTGTGTTTGGTGCCATCAGCACCACCGTCATCGATGGCTACAGCCATGGCAAAGGCAATAGCTCTGTCCACGGCCGCTATCATCTCACTATGGCTGTGCATCTGTTTAGCTGACCCGCTGTCACTTCCGACAGAAGCAGCGGTGGCGGCGGTGGCGGCAGCATTGAGAATGCCATATTCCAGGTTGTAGGGGCCGAAGACCAAGAAGCCGAACTCCTCCTTCAACACCTCCCGCTCGTCGGCACGGTCGCTCATGGTGAGCATGAGGAACGATCGGTTAAAGCTAATCTTGTACATGATTGCATACGCTTGCTGGAAGGCGGCTGAGAAGGCCGCGCGCAGCTGTTGCGTGCTGAACACCGTTGCCCTCCTGGCAGTTCAGTTCTAGCTGTTCGCTTCGGGTTTCTCGTAAGGTGGGCAGTCGATGAATTGCCCTGCACGGTCGCTGGCAGATGGATTGCCTTCACGGTCGCTGTCCGTCCATGTGGGGTTTATGGCTTGTAGCGACCACTCTTGTAGTGTTCCAGCATCGAGCACTCGCCCAAAATGATGCCGTTGCTGCGCTTCTGAAGTGCAAGCGACAAGTGCAAGCTGATCGGCACCAGCGCATCGAGACCGTGATCGGCAGACTCTTTGGCTTGATCCAATCTGCCGGCGGAAAAGGCCATTTTGGCGTGGAGCAGCCTGGCGCGTGCTTCTGTTATCTGCAGCTTGAAGGAGATGCCAGGCTCTATCGGGTTCATTGGCTCGGCCTGGCACCGGTCTATTTCGTTTTTCAGGTCGTGCAGCTCGTTGCGCACACGGCGACGCTTGGTGTAATACATGCGCTTGAACGGCTGTCCACCAGTGATCGCTGCCGACTCAACCAACAAGAAAATGAGCAGAACGACCAGGGGAAAGATGACTACCACGACAGTTCTTCCTTTGCTGTGCTCTCTGACGGCGGTGCCTTTTTCTGCTTATGGCGAAGCCCGACTTATTTAGCGGGGACTTCGATGTAGGTTCGTGCTATTCCTTTGTGTCTCGCCGGGTCGACCTGACCAAAACGGCCAAGAGCAGCAACTCTACGGCGCCCAGGAGTGCTAACGTGGCAACCAGATACCAGAAGAAGCTGGTGATGACGAAGAACATCACGGTGCACATGAGCATGGAGGCGAGCAAGATGCCCGTGTTTCTGGAGATGTGACTGCATTTGCTGCGCAGCCAGTCTCGTAAGGCGATGATCTCGAAGAGGGTAGGAGTAATCATGGTCCCCTTCCTTGTGTCGGGCGATTGCCGACCTTGTGGATACAGTCTCAGCCGCCTCAGTTTGCGTCTCAGCTGACTCGGTTTGCGCCTCAGCTGCCTGATGCCACTGCATGCGGTGCGCTGGAGAGCTTGCGCTTGGCGATGACGTTGAACATGTGGCAGTGAAACGGCGTGTTACGACTGAGGGTATCTTGTTCCACCTCGTCATACGCGATGATCTCGAACGGGCTGAAAAGTTCTTGCACCTGCGCTGCGGTCCTGCAGCGGATAGATGGGTCGCTGGCGAAGTCGTGCCGGTCGCCGAACAGCGTGCAAGAGAAGTAAGAGCCGCGCTCGACCGAATCTGCCACCTTCTTCCAGAGCCTGGTGAACTCATCGTTTGAAAGGAAAGGCAGAACTCGGGAGGCGTAGATTAGGGTGGCGTTGCTCCACGTCGCGTCGGCGGCAGATTCAACGCGGGTCTCTAGTTGCTCGTGATCGGCCGAATCGGGGTGCGCTTCAAGGCGCCTGATGCCTTCGGCGCAGCTATCGACAGCCAATACCTGCCAGCCGCGTCGGAGTAGCTCGCGCGTGTCGCGTCCTTCGCCGCAGCCGAGGTCTACGGCGTACAGTGGCTGGATCAAGTCAGGGTCGAAGTCTAGCAGTATCAGCGTCTGGAGCAACTCGATACTGGGACCCTGGTCCTTGATGTAATCGTAGAATTGGCTCCAGTTGGGTTGATGAGCAGGCTCTTTCAGCATGGCAGAGCCTCGCCCGCAGATTGGATACGCCCGTAGAGCCAGGCGGCAATGGTCCAGGAGATGTCCTCGCCGGCGGCGGCGCTGATGTCCAGTGTGCCATCGCGGTTGGTGGCGTGGTAGCGATTATCGCTTGCACCGGACGGCAGGATGCATTGAATGGCATCGCCGGGCAGAACCTCCAGCTGCAGCGCAATGTCTTGGCGGCCGTTGTTGACGGCGTGTGTCAGGATGTTTTCCACTGCGTTGGCCAGGCCCGCCAGCTGGGCTGATCGTGATTCGTTCGACATGCGTACCTTCCTGGTTCTCGCCTGCAGTCTTGATGTTGTGCCGGCAAAGACACCAGGCGAACGTTGCTGTCCGCCTGGTGTCCCAAATGGCTACTGGCCGCCGACGAGGGCCCAGAACCAGTCAGTCACCTGGCTGGCGCAGTCATCGAAGGTGGTGGCGGCGACATTGAGGCTGCCGTCGGAGCTCTGCGCCGAGTAGGTCTTGCTACCGTCTTCGCCGTCGCTGACTGTGAAGAGCACGGCGACGAAGCCGAAGTCGCCGACGGCCTGCGAAATGCCCGCATTGGTGATTTGCTGAAGAGCGTTCTTGATCATGTCGAGAAGTTGCTGCTTGTCCATTGTCTGTTCTCCTGTGCTAGCCGTGGCTGTGCCAGGCTGCTGAAATTGGAACCCGGTCAGGTTGCGCAAGCAGGCTTGAAGATCTACTTCTTCCTGCCGGCAGTCAGGTGTGTGGCGCCACCACGCGAGGTGCGAGCTGTTCGGGAGTGCTTATTCAGTTTGCTCTGCCTGCGAGATCTTGCTCTTTGCCGCCGCGATCAAGCTTTCGACAAGAGCAATGGTGCGGCAGTTGAGATCGCTGAGGGAGGGGTGAACTGCTGCCTTCTCAACATTGAAGCGCATTGAGAAGAACTCCTGGACATCGTCGGTGGCGTCTGCCACAGGCGGGTTGAGGAGATACGGAAGCGATCCGGCCGCGGCTTCCAGCAGCGCGCCAGCCAGATTGGCCAGCCCAAAAGCCACCATTCGCGCCGTTTGGGCATCAACAGAACCGCGGGCGAGATTTCCTTGTAAGACGCCATCGATTTCCTGCAAGGTGCCGATGATTGCGCGCACCTTGCCGTCCATCTCTTGCGGCGTAAGCTCGGTCATTCGTTGCTCCTTCTATGTGGTGGCATCGATGGTGCTGCCAGGTTGAATTAAAATGGCCACAACCCGATGGTTGCGAGTGCCGAAGGACGCGACTACCGCCAGAAGGCGAAGAAGATCAAGACGATCAGAATCAAGAGAAACAGCTCCATGGCGATCACCTCCTTCCTTCACAGGGTCTCCGTTTGCCAACACCAGGCGGTCAGCGGCAGAGCGATTCGGCCCTTTGAATTTGCTGCTGCGCCTGGGCCAAGAGCGACTCCGCAATCGGCAGGATGGCACTGTTGATCTGCCCAAGGAATGCCACGATGGCAGCCGGGTCCGTGCCCTGCTCATCGTGCATGGCTGATACCAAGGGCGATACCTCGCCATTGGCGGTATTGTCGCTCAGATAACCAACGATGTCGGTGACCTGACCGATGATATAGCGTGCCTGCTCGATGAGCCCATGAGCAATCAGCCTGGCCGACTGCGCTTCCACGGGGCCGCTCCCGAAGTTGGCGTGGAGCGATTGTTCGTACTGCTTGATGGTGTTTAAGAGCGAGTTGACCTTCTCGCGCATCTGCTGCGCGGTGAGAAGCGTATTCAGCCCAGCCAGAGCCGAATCCGACGGTGGCTGCGTCGGACTCGGCGGCTGTGAACTGCCTGGGCTGTCGGAACCCGAGGGCTTTGGCCCACCATCCGTTCCCTCAGAGGTCCTGGAATCGGGCTTGGGCGCCGGCAGGGAAAGAGGCGGCGTGCCGTCAGGTGTGCCACCAGGATTGCCACCAGGATTACCGGCGGATGCCGCCGAGTCGACCGCGGTGACAGGCGGTTCAAGGCTCGGCACCGGTTCAGGGCTCGGCACCGGCTCAGGGCTCGGCGCCGGCTCAGGGCTGGGCATCGGCGGCGCTTCCTGCACCACAGGCGGTGGCGCAGGCTTGTGCCGTCGATTTGTCCGCTTGAAGCCGAGCTTGCCTGCGGTGACCGTGGTCGTCACCTTGTCTCCGGCGATGAAGGTGTGCTCCAAGAGCGCCTCCGCCAGCGGATCTTCGAGCAGGCTCTGGATGGTGCGGCGCATCGGGCGAGCACCGTACTGCGGGTCGAAGCCACCGTGCTCGAGCAGGTAGTCCTTGCTTTCGTCGGTGATTGTGAATTCAATCTCCTTGCTGGTCAAGACCTTGAGCAGATTGCGAATCTGATTGTCGATGATCAGCTTCACCTGCTCCCTGGTCAGGGCCTCGAAGACCTCGATCTTGTCGATGCGGTTGATGAACTCAGGCTTCATCACCTTCTTTACGTCCCGCAAGACGTCGGCGGCGATCTCCTGATGGCGCTTGCCCCTGTTGGCCTCGTAGTCGTTGTCGGTTTCGAAGTTCAGCGCAGACTTGCTGCGTAGCTTCTGGCCGATGTTCCTGGCACCGACGTTTGAGGTCATGATAATGATTGTGTTGCGGAAGTCGACCTTGGTGCCCTGACCATCCGTCAACTGACCATCATCGAAGACCTGCAGCAAAGAGTTGAGAACGTCAGGATGGGCCTTCTCAATCTCGTCGAGCAAGACCACGCTATACGGCTTGCGCCGCACCTGCTCGGTCAGCTGCCCGCCCTCGTCGTAGCCCACGTAGCCTGGAGGTGCGCCGATGAACTTGGCCACCTCGTGCTTCTCCATGAACTCGGACATGTCGAAGCGGATCATCGCTTCCTCAGAGCCGAACAAAAACTCAGCTAGAGCCTTGGCCAGCTCCGTCTTGCCGACGCCTGTGGGGCCCAGGAAGAGGAACACACCTGCGGGGCGGTTTGGATCCTTCAGCCCCACGCGAGCCCGACGCACAGCCCGGCTGACATCTGCCACCGGCTCGTCTTGCCCGATCAGACGCGAGTGGATGGAAACCTCCATTTGCAGCAAGCGCTGCTCGTCGTCGTCGGTCAGCCTGCTGACGGCGATTCCCGTCATAGCGCTAACGACGCCGGCGACATCAGCGTCGCTGACCGTACAGACCAGACCCTCGAAGTTGCGGCTGTCAGCCAGTGTGCGCAGCTCTAGGAAGCGGGCCTCCACAGTGGTGCGCTCAGCGGCCAGCTGCGCTGCCTCTTCCGGGTGCCCATCGTGCACAGCCAGGTCGGCTGCCGTCTTCAGCTCGCCCAGTTGCTTGCGCAGACTCTGCGCCTCGACAGGCAGAGACTCGAAGCGCTTGCGCACCGTGGCCCCGACTTCGTCCATCAGGTCGATGGCCTTGTCGGGCATGAAGTTAGTGGTGATGTACTGGTGCGCCAGCGAAACGATCAAGCGGATCGTCTCGTTGCCGTAGCTGACCTTATGGTGGCTCTCGTAGGCAGAGCGCAGACCGTAGAGAATGCCGACTGTCTCTTCCAGACTGCTGGGCTCCACCACGATTGCCTGGAACCGCCGGGAGAGCGCCTTGTTCTTCTCGATTCGGCGGAACTCATCGAGGGTGGTGGCGCCGATCAGCTGAATCTCGCCCCTGGCAAGAGACCCCTTGAGCATGTTGGAAGCGTCCAGCGCGCCTTCGGCAGAACCGGCGCCGATGAGAGTGTGCATCTCATCAAGGAAAAGGATGATCGTCTTGTCCTCGCTGGCTTCCTTGATGATGCCGAGGATGCGCTCCTCGAACTCGCCCCGGAACTTGGTACCAGCGACGATGGCACCCAGATCGATGGAGACGACCTTCTTGTTGCGCATCTTCAGCGGCACGTCACCGGAGGCGATGCGCTGAGCGATGCCTTCGGCAAGAGCGGTCTTGCCCACACCGGCGTTGCCGATGAATGCCGGGTTGTTCTTGCGCCTGCGGCTGAGAATGGTAACGGCGCGCGAAACCTCTTGCTCGCGCCCGATCAGAGGGTCGAGAAGACCCCTCCTGGCTCGATCGACGAGGTCGGTGCCGAACTTGGTTAGATTAGGACCCATTGACGGTGCCTCCTTTCGAAGCAGCGTGCGGCGAACGGCATCGACGTCGTTCAGCCCAAATTGATTGAGGACGCGTTTTCCATCGTCCTTGTCTGTCTTCATCACCCCGATAAACAGGCTGGCCAGGCTGATCGGTGTCTGTTCGTGGGTGGCTTGCTCTAGAGCCTCGACTGTGCCGTCGCTATAATGCGGTGGTTCGAACTCCATGGCGCCCATGGTCTCGACCAGGGCATTGGCGAGGGCATTCGTGTTGATACCTGCGGCGTTGAGAAAATCGCTTATCTGCTTGTTATCAAGCGAGATGATGCCCAGCAGCAGGTGCTGAGTTTTGAGCAACTCCTCATAGCGCTGCGTGACCACATCTTGGGCGATCAGCAGGGCCTTCTTGGCGTTGGGTTCATATGCGAATTCCAAATCGAACCTCCTGGCTGGAATTCACAGGCATGGTGAACAACGCTCAGGGCGCTGCTCTTGCCGGTTGTTCCTTCTAGGTGGTCTGCTTGGCTGAGCGCTTTGCCGGGGCAGTTTTCGCGGCCGCCGTGCTTGCCGGCTTCGCTGCCCGGGATGCCTGCTTGGGCTTCACTACCCGGTGCTTCTTCGCTGGCGATGAGGCTTTCAGGCTGGGCACGTAGGCATCGACCAGCCCGTACTCAATCGCTTCGCTGGCCGTGAGCGTGTAATCGCGATTGCAGTCTTTGCGGATCTTGACGATCGACTGCCCGGTTCTGTTGGCCAGGAAGCGATACAGATCATCGGCCAGGCGCAGGATATGGCGCGTGCGGATCTCCATGTCTGTGGCCTGTGCCCGCTCTCCCACTGAGCCAAGAGGCTGATGGATGAGCACTTCGGCGTTTGGATAAATCAGCCGCTCATCGCCTGCAGCCAGAATGACGGCAGCCATGCTGGCACAGATGCCGGTGCAGATGGTTCTCACCCTATTGGGCACCGTCTGCATGACATTGATGATTCCCCACCCGGCCGTGACTGACCCGCCCGGGCTGTCGATGTACATGGTGATCACGTTTTTCTCGTCGGCTGAACCGAGAAAGAGCAGCTGCGCCTTGATCAAGGCCGCCATGTTCTCCTCGATTTCGCCTGTCACCATGACGATGTTGCTCTTCAGCAACCTGCTGAAGATGTCGAATGAGCGCTCACCACCGTTGGCGGCCTCTTCGATGACGATGGGAACCAGAGCCGCTTGCGCAGGCTTGATTGCGCTCTTGCTGATGATTCCCGCCCCGTTGTTGATGGAATCGATCTGGTGCTTCACAGCACTCTCCTTTTATATGGATTGGGGTGGCGCCGATCAGGCAGCTTCAAACTTTGTTGGCTCGCTGCGGTTGTGGCTTAAAATGCCGGCTTTGGTGGATTAAAGTCTTCAACCTCCTGTTCCGCAGCGGTATTGCCAGTAGTGTCACCTCCTGTCCTGCGGCGGCAGCGATAGCAAGGACCTGCAACAACTACAAGGGCATTGACTCTCTTTCCTTGGCACTGCGTGTGGGAGCGCGGGCGTCCCGCCGCTTCAGATTTGCGCCAGTTGACACAAACCATACTGAGCTTGCGCTAACCTCCTTTCTCTCAAGCTTTTCTCTGCTGTATCTAGTCGCTGGATCTGGTTGGCGCTGACGCCACGCTAAATAGCGGGAATATTGAATGTGTTCCAGGGATGATTTAAGTATGGATTGTGTGTGCAGTTCCGGGAAATTGGAAATAAGTGGATATCTGCAATGTGCCTGAAACTGGTATGTGATTTCAAGACAAAAAATGAATTGTTTGCATACCTAATAAGAGATGAGATTGCGCTTGCAAGAAGAGCAATGACAGAGTTTCTAAGGATTCAGCCTGCAATAATGTCTGCTTTAATGTCAGAGAATTAGTGAAGGAAGCGACGTAAGCATATCGCGCCGCTGCGCTAACCCTGACAATCAGTCTATCTGAGCTAAATCCGGAATGAATCTGGATTGCTATATTGCCTATAATATGAACTTAACAGCATGCCATCTGGTTGCCACTCAAGGGTGGAATGGACAATCGAACCGCGGCGTTTAGTCTTACTAAAATACACGTCCGTCTCTTGACGTCAAAACTCTCGATCCGCGTTCTTCAGATCATCAAATTGACGTCCTCTCGTACTACGCTACAAAACGATATTTTTTTCTTATTTTCATAACCATATGATATGCTTGGTCTATGGAAAAGCCAAATGAAATAAGAACTGGCCGTCACTGTGTTTTCGATCTGCACGTGCACTTGGTCTTCGTGACAAAATATCGCCGGCGTATTTTCACAAAGACAATTCTAGAGCGAATGGAGGAAGTGCTTAAAACAGTTTGCACCGACTTTGAAGCCGACTTAATAGAGTTTGACGGCGAAAGAGATTACGTCCATCTGTTAATCAATTATCCACCCAAAGTGCCAATTTCCAAATTAGTTAACAGCCTCAAAGGAGTCTCTTCCCGGCTTTTAAGGAAAGAATTTCCGGACTTGGGCAAGAACTACTACAAAGGTATTCTCTGGTCACCAAGTTACTTTGCGGCATCCTGTGGAGGCGCACCAATTTCCATGGTGAAGCAGTACATCCAATCTCAAAGTACTCCCGATTGACCGCTGCACGGTTGCTCCTTACATCCCTGTCCTAAACGACGGGGCGCCATTTCCCATCATCAGCCCACCATCGGCCCACCATAAAGCCCGCCAAGCTGACAAATCACTAGCGGCTGGCGATCACGACTTGCCGCCGTAAGCAGCATCATCGGTCTTCTCAAGCGGCAAACCTTCCCGCTTGCACTTTGATTTCCATTCCTCAGCTTGTTTGCCCAGCTCAGTGGACTTCTGTACATCACCAAGATCCCGACAAACTTTTGCATACTCTTGCAAATCCTCCAGTACATTGCCCCCGTTGCCGAGCACATTTCCTTGAGCGACAAGTTTCTGGTAATACCCTCGGGCTTCTTGCAGATGTCCGAGGCGCACACTGGACACTGCAATACACTTCAAGACAATCTCCATGGCAAAGCTGCATTCGATTTTCTTTGCTTTGCGATCTTCGTATAGGGCAAGCGCATCTTTGCAGACCTGAATTGATTCCCGATAAAACTTGTGCGCCAAATAAATTTCGCCATCAAAGCCCATATCTAGCCCTTTCATACAATTGTCGGCACCCAAACTTTTGTCGTAAAAGGCGCCCTGTCTGCCAGTCAGCTTCAACGCCTCAGTTACGTTCCCTTCTTCAAGCAATAGATTCATGACCGGTCTTTTTGCTGACTGTATTGCGTTTCTCAGGGTCTGATTCGTAGCATTTGAACCTGCCTGCGCTAAATCAAACAGTTGATTGAGAGTTTCCGCTGCCTCTTTGGTTTTCTTCTTTTTCACCAGACAAAAGCATAAGTCTTGAAGCACCCAAGCCTTTTGCATGGGTGTTTTCGCTTGTTCGAGGGTTCGTCTAAAGCCAAACTCTTGGTCCACAACCTTCCCATACAAAAATTGCGCTCCGTTGAGCAAGTCCGCATTTCTTGCTGGCGCTCTGTTTTCTTCGCAAAAGCTGCTCACCAGCGGCAGCTGCGACTCTCTGAGCCAATGCTCGCGTCCATACAGTCTTGGTGTACTGCCGTCGACAGGCAACCAGCCTTCGTATGACTCTTGCACTCTGGCACAGAATTCCTGGTGCGGCCTGACCTCGTTTGCCCGTCCATGTCGCTTTAGAAAGCAGATATATTGCAGACGCGCTTGATATTCACTTTCGGGATCAATCTCCCGGTGGATCAACTGAATGGCTTTGCGATAATCGGCATCAGCCTTGCTAAGCTGCCCGTTGCGCTCGTGGCACCAGGCCCAGAGCGTCAACGTGTAATCAGTTTCTTTAAGTTGGGAAAGCCACTTACTTGCTTGCGCTGGTCGGTTCCGCTCGATCGCCAGCTCAGCCAGCTCAGAGATCTCCAGTTGCCGCTGTTCAGAAGAAAATGCTGGACCCTTGCACGCCTCTAACATTTGCAGGCGAAAGCCCTCTTCTGCATCAGGCATGTGATGGACAACGTAATACTTGATTGGCAACCGGTAAGCAAAGTACTGTTTATAATGGGCAGCATTGCAGGTCTGCAAGTAGAGGGCCAGCGCTTCGGCGCCACGCCCTTCTCCCTCTAGTAAATGGCCCAACCTCTCTGCCGCCTCGACTGCACCATAGGTTTCGTCATCCGCTGACGCTAACGCTAGCGCCCTGCGCAGCAATTGTTCCGCTCTATCATTGCGTCCTTGCTCTTGATAAAACTGGGCAAACTTCTGCAGGCAATCGCGTTCTTTTTCGCCGCCTTCTTTGCGCCCGGCTTCCAGAGCATGCTCGTACAATTTTTCTGCCAGAAGAGAATTTGGACACTCGTCGGCAAGATTGAGCCAGTCGGGGTGCCGGTTGAAGCTTTGGGCGATCATATAGGCCCCGTCCGCGCGCCCAGCCAGCCAAATGGCCGCGCCTGCCACGGCAACAACCATAAACGTCACTTTCTTGTTCAAGACCGCTTCTCATTGCTGCCTGTTCGGATGATAACATCGAGACAAATTTGCGGCTTGAGCCGCCCGATTCCCTAGCCGATTTTTTGAGGAACTTATGGAAAATAGTTTGAATTGTCCTAAGTGTAAGAGTGAAATGGCCCAGGGCTTCATCGCTGATTTCGGGGGTGGTTCAGCCACCGTCAGTCATTGGGTGGAGGGTCCGCCGAAGCGGACCTGGGCGTTCGGAGGAGTGAACGTAGATGGGCGGCTGGAGATCGACACGTACTGCTGCACCAAGTGCGGATACCTTGAGTCATATGCCAAGTAACCTACCCGAGCACCGCATATGGTGGCGATGAATCCTTCGCGCTTGCACGTTGATTTCCACTCCTCAGCTTGTTTGACCAACTCACGAGCCTTCCTTGTGTCGCCGAGGTCCTGACAAACTTTTGCATACTCCTGCAAATTCTCTAGTGCATTTCCGCCGTAGCCCGAAGACTCGCTTAGAGGGGCAAGTTTCTCGTAATACCTCCGAGCTTCTTGCAGATGTCCCAACCGCGCGTTCGACAGAGCCAGGCATTTCAAGACACCCTCCATGTGAAAACCAATCGATTTTCTTCGCTTTGGATCTTCGAATAGGGCCAGAGCATCTTTGCACAGTTGAATCGATTGCGGATAAAACCTGTGCGCGAAATAGATTTCCGCGTCAAAACCCATTTCTTTGCCTTTCATGCAATTGTCGCTACCCAGGCTTTTGTCGTAATACATGATCGGCAAGCGGTCAGCATAATAGAGTTCACCGCGAGCAACATCGGCTCGATTATAGCTTTGCAGGTACAGTGCCAGAGCCTCGTCGCCTCGCCCGTGCCGCTCCAGAAAGCCACCCAGGCACACAAACGGATTGGGGCATAGCCATTCACTCAATTTTGTCTCGGGCACACCTGCAGTCAGAACCAGCGCTTGGCGCAGCAGCTGCTCCGCTTGATCGTTTTTGCCCTGCTGCTCGCAAAACTCAGCGAACTTATCAAGGCACCTGATCTCACGCGGGCCCCCTTGTTTGTGCCTTTCTACAGCCGCACGCTCAAACAACTTTTCTGCCAGAAAAGAGTTTGGGCACTCGACGGCAAGATTGAGCCAGTCGGGCTGGTGGCTGAAGCTCTGGGCGATCATAGACGCAGTATCGTTGCCGCGCGCAGCCAGCCAAATGGCGGCGGCTGAAAGCGCTACCACCAAAAAAGCTACCACCAAAAACGTCACTTTCTTGTTCAAGACGGGCTCTCCTGTTCGGATGATAACATCGAGACAAAATAGCGGCTTTGCCGCCAGACAAATCCATCCAACTTTGAGGGAGCTTATGGAAACAACTTTGAACTGTCCCAAATGTAAGGGGCAGATGGAGCAAGGCTTCATCCTCGATTACGCACACGGCGGGGCGACAGTAAGTAAATGGACTGAAGGACCACCGAAGCCAAGCATTTGGACCGGGCTAAAGGTAGGAGAGGCACTACAGATCGCCACTTACCGCTGCACTGGGTGCGGTTACCTTGAGTCATATGCCCGGAAAGGAGAGAGCTGGGAAGATGAATTCCAGCGCTCTCATGAACATGCCTGAGCACCACGCGCGGTGCGATGAACCATGGCGCCGGAACAAGGCAGGTAGCTTACCAGCTACAGCGTCGAGTAGGCGGGACGCCGGCGCTCCGGAAACCAAAAAGAAAGAAAACGAGGTCGATGAGAACCTCGTTTTCTGATTGTGGATTGAACTGACGTTACCTTACCTAATCCGTAACCTTTGAGAGGTCCTAACCTACCTCTTCTTTGCGCCTTTTTTGACAGCTTTCTTAGCTGGCTTTGCAGCCTTCTTAGCAGCTGGCTTGGCGGCTTTCTTAGCTGCCGGTTTGGCGGCTGGTTTTGCCTTGGCGAGCACCAAATTCGGTTGCTTGGAGCGACCGTTTACGATGTCCTTCAATTCTTTACCTGCGCGGAACGCGGGTACTCTTGCAGCAGCAATCTTGAGTGGGGCCAGTGTCCTGGGATTGCGGCCTGTGCGTGCTTTACGCATGCGACGCTCGAATGTTCCAAATCCAACAAGAGTAACCTTGTCGCCTTTGGCTAGAGCGCCTGTGATTGTGTGGATAAAAGCCGACAGAGTTCTTGTCACTTCGGACTTGGGTTGCCCTGTAGCCTTGGCCACGTTTTCAACGAGCTCAGCTCGATTCATCAGATTTCCTCCTTATTGGAAATGCTCATTCCAACCCACAAGCAGGGATGATAACACCAGCCTTGCGAATAGACAATAGATTCAGCCTGCAAACTATGAATTTTTTTGATCCGGCTCGTTTTCAAACGTAGCTGCGGTCAATAGTGTAGCTCTAAGAAGATATACGCGCTGGTTGAAAGTCTTACCTGCTGTTTCTCTCAGAAGGTTGAGCAGTTCAGCATTTCCTGGAATTGATTGGGTATCTGATTCCGGTTGGAGGAGCAAAAATGGATTGTTCTGAAAGCAGGTTGGAGTGCCTATTTGAGCCTGACATCTTCCGAAACATTTATGGCGTCTTTAGACCCCGCGAAAATCTACAGCCCGCCCCGATTTCATTATTCCGTAGCATTTAGCGGCCATATTGCTGGCGGATATGCTGCGGGCAAAGATCTATAATTCATTAAATCGCATCAGCATAGAAGCGAGCACGTATCTAATTGAAGGCTTCCTAATGACAACTCGTTCGATTTTTTTGACGTCTCTGTTGGTGATTTTGCCTTCAGTTTCATTTCTTGCCGTCGATGGGCAAGAGGCTCTGGCTCAAACTTCTGAAAAAACAGCGGTGACGAAGATTCAATCGCCCACCGGCGCGAAAAATTCTGACGGCAGCGGGACAGAGAGTAAACTCAGCCCGGCAACTGCCGCTGCAACGAATGCCCCCGTTCAACTAAAAGGGATAGCAACTCATAACGCGGAAGAGGCAGCCAAGGACGAAGCCATGCAAAAGGCGTCAGCAAGCATAACGGCCAAATTTAGGGGCACATGGCAGATGTTTCTGCAAAATCCTTGCCATACAGGCTTAGTCAATTTGGAAACGTCCAGACTCTCTCAAGGGCGCTTGCATTGGAGCTTTCCGGCTGAGGGTCCGATCGACTCATCGCCTGCAATATATAAAGGAGTTGTATATGTAGGCAGCGATGATATGAATGTATATGCAGTGGATGAGCACACAGGCGCCATGCTGTGGCAAAGTAAACTGGGCGACAAAGTAAAATCCTCCCCGGCAATTGCTGACGGCATAATTGTTGTCGGTTGCGAAGACAAGCAGTTGTATGGGCTGGATGCCCACACAGGCAAGATTCTCTGGACATTTGCATCGCAGGGTAGAATCTCTGCCTCGCCTGTTATAAATGATGGCATTGCTTATGTTGGTAGTTGGGATGGATTTGTTTATGCAGTCGAGACCAGAACCGGTACTTTAAAATGGAAATTTCAAACCGGCTCACGCATAACAGCGTCGCCTGCTCTGGGTCCGGATATGGTCATCGCTACATCGCACGACTTCAGCGTTTACGCGCTGGCGCTTGCCGATGGCGCCGTTTTGTGGCAACACAAAACCGGCAACAAGATTTTTTCTTCGCCAATGGTCATGGGTGACACGGTTTATTTTGGTAGCTGGGACAAAGTTTTCTACGCCCTTGATGTTTCTAATGGGCACTTGCGCTGGAAATTTCAAGCAGCGGAATCCTTCAGCATTTCACCAGTGGGAGCCAATGGAAAAGTGTTCGTCGGCAACGATGATCTGAAAATGTATTGTCTGCAGGCAGCCACCGGCAAGCTCCTCTGGAAAACCCGTTTGAACAGCCCAGTCCCACTCCTATCTTCATCGCCGGCATTGGCCGGCGGCATGCTCTACGTCGGCAGTTCCGACGCCTATGTCTACGCGCTTGATACCCGAAACGGGGCGATCAAATGGAAGTTTAAAACCCAGAAACCGATCTGCAGCTCTCCGGCAATTTCCACAACTGGTGTCTGTGTCGGCAGCCAGGACGGCAACCTCTACTTGCTCGATTAGTGGCAGCACAGGCGGCTGGCTGCTTCGATGGACGCTGACCAGCAGAGTAGTTGAGGTGATCGGCTGCGATCGAGCACAGGCCGTTATTAGTGGTTCCAGCTGGCTAGGATACAACTTGTTATAACTGAGTCGGGCAAAATAACCTTGCCCATGCCTGCGGCTGACTCCTTGACACCCACTGGCGAGATCTTTTTTTGCCTCTTGGGCCATCGAACCCTTGGCCAAAACAATTGCACCATAATTTGGACCTGTCTCGCCATCGTAGCAAGCGCATTCTACGGGAGGTTACCTGAGCCAGAGGAGTTCCGCATTCTACGGGATGGCGCTACAACCTAATTGCAACGCAAGGCCACTAACCTGAAGAAGCGTTCGCACTTTTCCCCTTACCCCTTCTGATTCTCAAAATTAAACAATGACTACATCAAACTCTTTTGACTACTCAGCCGTTGGCGCTGTTCAACAAAGCAAAGCTCCTCTTAACTTCGGACTACTGGACCTCCTGGGCAAATCCGAAAAGCCCGAAAGTGGCGGCGAGAATGGTGCACACCCACAGCAGTTTTCGCTGTGCCTCAATGACCTGGTTCCGCCGCCGGAGCGTAAGGACAAAGCAGAACCAAGCAAAGACAAATCGGAACCAAAGCTGGCAGAACCGGATAAGACAACGGCTGCTGATATGAAACTTGGGTTCAACGAACTGAAAAAACTTCTGGGCTGCAAGGACAATGATCGCATTAGTCTGAACGAGCTGGGCAAGGGGCTTGGCGATCCGCAGATCAGTGGCTCACAAGCACAAGTTCTTGCCATTCTAAAGGCGCGTTTCGATCAATTCGACGCCCTCGATCCTTCGAAGAACCCTAAAGACAAAGGAATTTCCGCTAAGGCGATTGAGAAATTCGATCAGTTGCAAAAGGATGTGAAATCAGGCAAACGCACCGATGCTGGTGCCGTTGACTTTGTTAACGACGTTGAAAGCCTGATGAAACAGATGCGAGATGTCACCAAAGATACTGTTCGCAGTCTCTACGCAGATGAAAAGAATCCCCTCAACAGCATCAAGTTGGAAGACGTCAAACAATCATTCAATCCTAATTGCTATTTCTATGGCGCAGTGGGCGCGGTTCTTGCCAGCGATCCGGAGAAGATCAAAGACTTGATCAAGGACAATAAGGACGGCACTTACACAGTCACCTTCCCAGGTAAAGATCCAGAAATAGTGAAAGCGCCAAGCGATGCTGAGCTCATGCTTTATCCTAAGCCAGGCAAGGACGGCACCTGGATGTGGGTTTTGGAAAAGGCGTATGGACAGTACTGCATGAAGCACGATCAAATGTTCCGCAAAATAATGGGTTATCCCGACAGCCCGATTAGTCAGGATCACACTGATGGGCCTGGGCTTTTTGATGAGGGACTGAAGATTTTGACAGGAAAGGGTACGAATTGGGCGTTGAACATTGATAAAGACAAGTTGGCTGCCACGCTCAAGGACCTGACCAGCGAAAAACCGCCGCGCCCAATCACCGCTGACGCGTCCTTCAACGTTAAAACCGGCGAGGGTGCACCGGTGTGGGGACACACCTACTCGGTGCTTGGCTACAATGCCGCCGACAAGACGATCACTTTGCGCAATCCGTGGGGAAGCACACCGCCTAAGGATGCTAAAGATCTCGGCGACGGCAAATTCTCGATGACGATGGATCAGTTTTGTAAGTACTTCTCCAAGATTTCTTACACCGACAAGTGACTGAATCAGTCATAGCAATGACATACCAATAGACGCAGTCATTGCAAATGTATAGCACACAACCCTGACGGTGATTCCCACAAGGACAGTTTTGCATGGTGCGCCGGGGGGTGCTGATCTGGACACTGTCGGGTTATCGTTTTCGATAATTTGTAAGCCGAGGTACGTTCTCCCGAACCCAAATACAAGAAAGGAACGGGTTGTAATGATCTCCATTTGCTGTTGCGTCTATTATTCTAAACATATGACAAAA
>Ga0182024_10005630_pt1 | contig 27989 bp, 21 predicted proteins | sample P32metaG_FD_120480 | JGI IMG/M metagenome (GOLD analysis project Ga0182024, IMG submission 120480) | Permafrost microbial communities from Stordalen Mire, Sweden - P3-2 metaG (Illumina Assembly) | ecosystem: Environmental > Terrestrial > Soil > Wetlands > Permafrost | place: Sweden: Stordalen...
GATGCTCAGGCAGGCATCGATGAACGTTTCCACCTCATCCACGCCTTGCCGATCCATGTGATGGCGGATGCGGTTGCCGTGGTTGGCCATCTCGTCCATCATCTTCCGGCTGGTCTGGCTGAAATAGGCATTGTTCTTGAAGAAGTCGCAGTGGCCGTAGACGTGGCACATCACGAGTTTCTGATCGACCAGCGAATTGCACTTCATCAGGTAGGCGTAGCACGGGTTGTTGTTGATCACCAGTTCGTAGATTTTTTGCAGCCCGTAGTGGTAACCCTTGGAGAGTTGCTCGTATTCCATCCCGAACCGCCAGTGCGGATAGCGAGTTGGAAAGCCACCATAAGCCGCGATGGCGTTCAACTCATCGGCTTCCACCAATTCGAAAATGGTAGGGAAGAAATCGAGCCCTTGCCGCGCGGCATAGGCTTCGATTTGAGCCTGCAGGTTGGCCAATTCGCTGGGCAGCGATTCGAAATGAACGGTAGCCATAGTCAAAGACCTAACGAGTCGGTGTTTTCAGTCTGTTCGGTTGATCGGTCGTCTCGATTCTGTCGCTCGGGTCACGTTCGCGTTGCTACTTTCCCTTGCCGAGGAACTGCTTGAGCATGTCATAAATCGCTTCTTTATTTTCGATTTCGGACAGGATCAGGTTCTCCGCGGTCTCGCCAAAGGCCGAATTGAGCGACCGCAGGAACTCGCCGCTGCCGTAGGGGCTTTCGACCTGTCCGTAGCAAAACAGGTTGACCTCGGGCAGCAGAGTTTCACGCAGCAACTGCAAGCTCTTTTCGTTGTCTTCGCCCCAGTTGTCACCGTCGGAAAACTGAAAAACGTAAATGTTCCACTCGCTGGCCGGAAAGTGATTGGCGATCAGGTTGGCACAGACCCGGTAGGCCGAGCTGATCCGCGTGCCGCCACTTTCGCGGGTGTGATAGAACGTTTCCTCGTCGACTTCCTTGGCTGCCGCGTCGTGGATGATGTAGCGCGTTTCGACTCCTTTGTATTGGCTTTTCAGCCAGGTATCGAGCCAAAACGACGCGGTGCGGACAATCTCTTTCTGGTCGTCGGTCATCGAGCCCGACACGTCCATCAGATAGATGATCACCGCGTTGGCTTGCGGTTCGAGGATGTCGGTCCAAGACCGGTAGCGTTTGTCGTCGCGAATCGGCACGATCCGTGGGTCGTGCGGTACATAGAGATTCGACGAGATCTGTCGGCGCAGAGCCTGCATGTAGGTTCGCTTGAAATGCCGGAGCGATTCGGGGCCCGAGCGGCGAACGCTGGTGTAACGTGGACGCGTCTGGTCCAGGTTCGACTTGCCCTTCGGCTCGATCCGAGGCAGGGCCAGCTCGTCACCCAAAATCGCGGCGAGTTCGTCGAGCGTGACTTCGACTTCGACGACGTGGGCACCCGGGTCGCTGCCGGCTTGCCCGGCGCCACCCTCTTGGTCTCCCTGACCGATCGGTTTGCCTTCTTCGCCTTCGCCTTGGCCGACTCCGCCCGAGCCGTTCTTGCCGTAGCGAAAGTGAGGAACGTCGAGTTGAGGCAGGGGAATGCTCACCAAGTCGCGTCCCTTACGGCCGATCATCTCGCCGTGAGTGACGTACTTGCGGAGATTTTCGCGAACCTTACCCCGCACGATCTGTTTGAATCGTGATTGATCGCGTTGGATTTTGACGAACATCGCCCCCTCCCGTCGGTCGTGAGGAAGGCCTTCGCCTGCACTTGAAGCACCACTGCCGCCTGGCGACCGAATCATCTGCTTCGCAAGTGCTTTGCGCCTTGAGGCGCATCGCACGCGAAAACAGCGACACGGCTGTTTCCAACAATGCTAATGCAAGTTACGTGCCACGGTCATGACCTCGTTGATGGAATCGGAAACCGTTGAAAATAATCCTTGTTACGTCGGCCGCCGCCGGACATTGTCTGTCCAGCGTGGCGGTTGTCGGGACACCTTTGGCCATCCGCATGGCAGCGGATGCCAGGGGAACGCGTGCCTCCCTTGCTTTTCATTCCTGCTAGTTCTGTTTGACGTCTCCGCGGGCAAAAATGCTGGCCACGAAATTGAGCACGTCGGTCGCGCTTTCGTCGTCGTAGCCGTAGTTGCGGATCAGCCGGGATTTGACCACGTCGATCTTGGCCTGCGTGTCCGCGTCGATCACCTTGGACACCAGGCTGGTGAGTTTGATCGAGTCTTTTTGATCCTCGAACAGTTTCAGCTCGAGTGCCCGGTAAAGCCGTTCGTTCGTCTTGTAGTCGAACGTCCGACCATCGATCGACAACGCGCCGATGTAGTTCATGATCTCGCGGCGGAAGTCGTCCTTGCGGCTTTCCGGAATGTCGATCTTTTGTTCGATCGACCGCATCAGGCGTTCGTCGGGCTCCTGATATTGGCCGGTGAAAGGGTTTTTGACCTTCTCGCGCTGGGTGTAGGCCTTGACGCTGTCGATGTAGTTCGCGCACAGCCGCTTCAGGGCGTCCTCGTCGGCGGCAATCGCCCGTTGGACTTCGTTCTTCACGATGTTTTCGTACTCCTCCTTCACGACGGCCAACAGTTCGCGATACTTGGTCCGTTGCTCGTCGCCCGAAATCAGCGTGTGATGCTTCAGACCGGTCTCGAGCTCGTTGAGCACCATGAACGGATTGATCGACTTGGCATCCGGATGGGCCACCAGCGCGTTGGAGATTTTGTCCTGCACGTAGCGAGGCGAGATGCCGTGCATCCCCTCGTTGACGGTCTGCTCGCGCAGTTCCTTGATGTTGTCCTCGGTGAAGCCGGGCAGGCTCTTGCCGTTGTACAGCTTGAGCTTTTGCAGGAGCGTCAAGCCGGCGTTCTTCGGTTCCTCCAACCGCGTCAGAATCGCCCACATGGCGGCCATTTCGATCGTGTGCGGGGCAATGTGCTTCCCCTTCACCGTGTCGCGGTTGTAGTCCTTTTCGTAGATGCGAATTTCGTCGGTCAGCCGGGTGACATAGGGGACGTCGATCTTCACCGTCCGGTCACGCAGCGCTTCCATGAACTCGTTGTTCTGCAAGCGGCGGTACTCGGGCTCGTTCGTGTGGCCCAGGATCACCTCGTCGATATCGGTTTGGGCGAATTTTTTCGGTTTGACCTTGTGCTCCTGGCTGGCCCCCAGCAGGTCGTACAAGAACGCCACGTCGAGCTTCAATACTTCGACAAACTCGATCAGTCCGCGGTTCGCGACATTGAACTCGCCGTCGAAATTAAACGCCCGCGGATCGCTATCGCTGCCATATTCGGCGATTTTGCGGTAGTTGATGTCGCCGGTCAGCTCGGTGCTGTCCTGATTTTTCTCGTCCTTCGGCTGGAAGGTGCCGATGCCGATGCGATCTTTTTCGCTGAGGATGACGCGCCGCACGCGTACGTCGTCGACGACGCGCGTCCAGTCGCCGGCGTACTTTTTGCGCAGGTCGGTGTAGACGTAGCGGCAGAACGGGCAGAGTTCGCCGACGATTTTCACCAGTTCGCTGTGATCTTCCTGCGATTCGTGGCCTTCGTTGAGTTCGGCGGTCACGTCGCCGCGAAACCCTTCGGGCACCAGGTGCAACGGCTCCTCGTTCATGGGGCACCACTGGGTGGCCCCCTCGATCGTCCAACCGAGGGCATAGAGCGCGCCGTCATCGCGGGCCGAGTAGCGCTCGAGCCCTTTTTTCAGCAGTCGGGCGATCGTGCTTTTGCTGCTGCCGACCGGCCCATGCAGTAGCAGGACGCGTTTCTCGATGCCGTAACCGCGGGCCGCGCTTTTGAAGGCATTGACGAGCAGATTCAGCGAGGCGTCGAGCCCGAACACCGCGTCGCGGCCGTCGTCGTCCGGGTCGCTGAAGAATCGATAGCGGGTCTTACGCTCGCGGTATTCTTCGTAGGTTTCGGTGCCGTACGACATGATCATGTCGTAGACGCGCTTGAACGAGTTGCGGGTCACCCGCGGCTCGGTCCGAACCAGGTCGAGATATTCCTCGAACGTCCCCTCCCAGTTCTTGCGGCGGAATTGGTCGAGGTCTTGGCGGTCGGCAACCAGCGAGATGATTTCGCGTCCAGCTCTCATGGAATTCTCTCCTCGACGGGCAAGCGATGCCCGACGCCGGAGATGGCCCTGAGCCAGGTCCGGCGAACGAGCGCCTCACCCGGAACACACTGCTTTCAGCATTTGACTGGTCTTCTATGTTAGTTGCCGCCTGGTCCTGTCACGTCAGTCCTACGTTCATCCGTAATCATCCCCGGCGAAAGGCCCGATCCCATTGCGCGCAGCCTGAGACGCGCAAATTGGACTTCTGCGGGTCGGCGCGCATTCAGAGACTGAAACCACAGCGCAGCATCCAACGCTGCTCGGGGGGTCCCTTACTGACGCGCCGTCAGAGAGAAATTGAAAAAGAACGCTGGAATGGAGGAGCGGCGGGCTGGATAGGTAACTGTTTACCTATGCGTGGCAGGTACCAAGAGGCTTACCATCCGTAGCAAGACCCTCTCGCTAACCTCTTCCAATTTGAAGTATCGTCACACGGAACAATTGCGACAATAGCGATTTTCGGCCAATTCGGCACAGTCAAGCGGCGTAAACTGCGGTTTTTTCGCTACAAACTATTTTGCAGTCAAGGTTTGCGCAAAATTGTCTGACGTGAAAATTACTGATACAAAGTTTGCGCGAAATTAGCGTGACAACGGAGCCAGCGTGGGAAAAATTGGTCCGACGACCTGCTAATTCGGCTCCAACAGCCGCGTCACGCTCTCCATTAACCGGTCCATGGCGAACGGCTTGCGTATGTAATCGTCGACTCCCAGCATCTCGGCATACGCCTTGTGCCGGCTCCCTTCGTTGGCCGTGATCATGATCACCCGCAGCGGCACGGGTCGCGTCCTTCGCAGCTTTTCCAGCACCAAAAAACCGCTACGTTTCGGCATCATCATGTCGAGAATGACCAGATCGGGGTCTTCCCGCTCCGCCATCGCCAAGCCCTGATTGCCGTCGCGCGCCACCAGCACCTGGTAGTTACGCAATTCCAAGGCGAACCTGACCGACTCGACGATCTCGCCGTCGTCGTCGACGATCAAAACGCGTTTCGACGGGGTCGGTTTTTTCTCGGTTTTCTCTTCGGCCATGGGACAGAAGCCTTTCCTCGGGACGGACAGTATGACACGTTGCTGATCGCTCAAAGCCACCGGTGGTTCTTGCCACCGCCCGGCGCCGGGTGGGGGCGCGCACACGTCGAGCATCGCTCGCCGCAAAAATGCTGAAATGCCTGGCTAAACGGCCGCTCGCCAGTGCCACCACGGTGCCGCAAATCGGCATCCGCGCGCGGCATCACTTCGCTCACCGAGCGAGGCGCCGGCGGTCGTCCAAACCTGGAAAACATCGGTGTTTTGAGGCCCGACGCGACTCGGCGGGCCATCGCGGCACCCTATCCAAGCACGATCGCCCCCGCAGCGGGCTCCGGCTTTGTCAGGTACATTAAACCTAAAGAAGTAGCTCAGATCGACCGAGTTTGCAAGCCACTCGCCGCAAACCTCTCCCCCTTGGGCTGCTTGTCGTCCACCGGTGCGCGGTGTTATCCTCGCTCTCGCATTGGTACTGCCCCATCTTACTGCCGGAGATGCCGCCGATGGCCCCGTCGACGAAATCTGATCCCCAATTGGCCCACATCGTCTTTTTCACGCTCAAAGACCGTAGCCCGGCGGCCGTCGAAAAATTGATCGCCGCCTGCCACCAATACCTGACCGACCATCCGGGAACGGTCTATTTTTCGGTCGGGACGGTGGCCGATTTGGCACGCCCGGTCAACGACCGGCAGTTTGATGTCGCCTTGCATGTCGTCTTTCAAAACCGACAGGCACACGACGCGTATCAGGCCGCGCCGCGGCACCTTCAATTCATGGCTGAAAGTAAGCCCAATTGGGACTACGTTCGTGTGTTCGATTCCGACCTCGTTTGACCCCCGCTGGGTGCGTAGCCGCGGGGCTCTGAAAAGCCGGATCATTCGTTCAAGAGAGGCAGAGATCCATGAGGCCATTCATACCTTTGGGCGTTGGGGCGACAATCGCCTTCGCCCTTTCGCTTGTCCCAGTCGCTCGCGGGGCCGACTCGCCGGCGAACCCGGCGCTCGAAAAGCAATACGCCGAGACCGTCAGCAAAGCGTACAGCTATCTGAGCACCAAGGGGCAAGCCGCCGACGGATCGTTCAGCATGCAGGACGGGCCGGCCGTGACGGCGATCGTCGCCCACGGACTGCTCAAGACCGGCCGCAGCGCGAGTGACCCGGTGGTCGTCAAAGCGCTGGCGTACGTGCAGAAGTTTGTCCACCCGGACGGTGGGATCTACGGCGACGGTTCGCGGCACAAAAACTATGAAACGTGTGCCAGTCTGCCTGCTTTCGTCGCGGCCAACGGCGACGGTCGCTATACCGACCTGATCGCCAAAGCCGACGCTTTTGTCCGCTCGATCCAGTGGGATGCGAAGAATGGCGTGGAGAAATCAGACGACAAGTTTGGCGGTGCCGGCTATGGCGACTCGACCCGGCCCGATCTGTCGAATACGGCGTTTTTGATCGACGCGCTCCGCTCGGCCGGGGCGAAGCCCGACGACCCGGCACTGCAGGAGGCGCTGATTTTCGTATCGCGCTGCCAGAATCTCGAATCGCCCTACAATACGACCCCGTTTCCCGCCAAGAATCCGGACGGCGGTTTTTATTACACTCCCTCGGCCGGTGGCAGCAGCCCGGCGGGCGAAACGCCGAACAAGGGACTGCGCAGCTATGGTTCGATGACGTATGCCGGTCTGAAAAGCATGATCTTTGCCGGCGTCGGGCCGGACGATCCTCGCGTGAAGGCGGCCACCAAGTGGGTGCAAAGCCACTACGATCTCGATTCCAATCCGGACATGGGAAGCGCCGGTCTTTACTACTACTATCATGCGCTGGCCAAGGCCCTCGACGCGGTCGGGTCCGATACGATCGAAGACTCTCAAGGCCAAAAGCACGAGTGGCGCACGGACCTCATCGCCGAGCTTGCCAAGCGACAGCAGGACAACGGTTCCTGGGTGAACGAAAACAAGCGGTGGATGGAAGGCGATGCCAATTTGGTCACCGGCTACGTGCTGTTGACGCTCTCCTACTGCCAGCCGAAAAAGTAGCGTCTCAACGTATCCGAGCGCTCGAGCGCAGTCGCCGCGCGCTTCCGCCCACGCACCGCTCTCGTTTTTGTCTTATGCGCCACACGGTTTTGGACGAGAAGTTTTTTGCTCGACCGGCACTCGTCGTTGCGCGCGAGCTGTTGGGCAAATACCTGGTGCGAAGCGAATCGGGCCGGCCGATCGCCGTCCAAATCCACGAAACCGAAGCTTACATCGGGCCCCACGATCTGGCCTGCCACGCCGCCAAGGGGAACACGCCTCGCACGGCGGTCATGTTCGGTCCGGCCGGCCGCTGGTACGTCTATTTCATTTACGGCATTCACTGGATGCTGAATGTCGTCACCGAAACCGAGGGCTTTCCGGCTGCCGTCCTGTTGCGGGGGGCGGGCGATTGGAACGGTCCGGCCCGCCTGACCAAGGGGCTCGACATCGACCGGCGGTTCAATGGTGCCCAGGCAGTCCGCGCGTCGGGCCTGTGGATCGAAGACCGTGGCGACGTTATTGGGCGCTCCAGGGTTCGCCGCACGCCACGAATCGGGGTCGATTACGCTGGCCCCTGGGCGGCCAAACCCTATCGCTTTCTGCTCGCGCCCAACCGCCGGACGGCTTCACGCCCCTAGCTTTCAGCCCCCGTCGGCTTGAGTTAGAATCCTCTCTGTGCGTTCACTTGGGCGGGGTGTTTGGCATTTTTTTAAAGTTGCGGGGGGGATCTTGCTTTTCACTCGATTCGTTCGAAATTGTCATTTGGCCATCGTGCTGGTGAGTCTCGTATTGCTGATCGGTTGTGGCGGCCCGCGCGAGAAACGCGTCGTCGTGCTCATCAATGGCAATTCGCCCTATTGGGACGCCGTGCGGGCCGGCATGGTTGTCGCCGAGCGCGATTTCAAGCTGGGCGACGTTGGGCTCAAGGCCGTCATGGAAATGAACGACGGCAGGGCCGCCGGACAAATCGACAAGCTGCGGCAATTCGGCAGCCAATCGGATATTGTCGCCGTGGCTGTCTCGCCGATTGATGCCAGCAACCAAGCCGTGGTCGACGAGATGCAAAGGTTGCAAAAGCGCGGCGTTCACGTCATCACCCTCGATGGCGACGTCGATCGGGCGCGCTTTCGCGGCGCACGCCGGTTCTATCTGGGCACCGACAATCGCGTGGCCGGCGAGCAAGCCGGCATTTGTGCTCGGAATCTCGTCCCCGACGGCGGCGATTACGTCGACTTTGTCGGCCGGACGGGCGCTCAGAATGCAATCGACCGAATGGACGGTGTGGCAGCGGCGTGCGGCGACGAGCTGCACGAGCGCGATCGGATGGCGGACGATATGGATCGCACCAAGGCCAAGGACAATGTCCGCAACGCGCTGCGGAACTTTCCGGACCTGAAGCTGCTGGTCGGAATCTGGTCCTACAACGCGCCGGCGATCGTCGACGTCGTCAAAGAGACCGGCAAGCGAAAGGAATTGACGATCGTCACCTTCGATGCCGAAAAACTGGCGATTGATCAGATGGGGGACGGAATGATCGACGCCATGGTTGTGCAGAATCCGTACGAGATCGGCTATCAAGGGACGCGGCTACTCAAGGCGCTGGTTCAGGACGACAAAGCGACCATCAGCGAGATGTTTCCTCATCTCGATAGCGAGGATGGCGATTTGTATGACACCGGTTTGAAAATCGTCGTTCCCAGTGCCGATTCGCCCCTCAAGGCCGAGATGTTCTCGCCAAAAACCGAATTTTTCGATCTGCCCAAGTTCCGTGAGTGGTTGACCGCTCATCATCTGGAGAGCTCATGACTCCGGATGCGGCGAAGGGGACCCGACGGCCGTGGGCCACGACCGAATCGGGCCTGGCCTTGGCGATTGTGGTCGTCCTGGTGATCACGGCGCTTGTCGACTCGAACCACAATTATTGGTACGGGCCGAAGGACAGTGCCGTCGACATCCTGCGGCAGACCGTCATGCTGGGCATTTTTGCCCTGGGGAGTGCCGTGGTGATCATCGCCGGCGGCATCGACTTGTCGACCGGCTCGATGATCGCCTTTGGCGGCACGATCTGCGCCACGGTGATGCTGGTCGCCGATCCGGAAGGGATGAAAACGGGTCAGGTCGGGGTCGGCGTAATGCTGTTGGCGATCACGGCCACGTTGGCGGTCGGCTTCTTGGTGGGCAGTTTGCATGCCTGGCTGATCACCGTGGTTGGGCTCCCCGCCTTCGTCGCCACCTTGGCCACGCTGGTGGGCCTGCGCAGCCTGGGCCGCGCCGTGGTCGAAAACGTCACGGCCGAGATTTTAGGTGGTCGTAGCTCACAAATTCAAATCTTTGATCCCCAATTTCGCTACCTGGCCACATCGGTCTGGATTCCAACCCTCCTCTTCGTGCTGCTCGCGTTGGGACTCGGCATACTGCTGAAACATACCGTTATCGGCCGGCATCTGTACGCACTGGGCGGAAACGAACAGGCAGCCCGGCTGAGCGGAATTCGGACCGATCGGCTGAAATGGCTGGCTTATTGCACCAGCGCGGTTTGCGCCTCGATCGCCGGAATCCTTTTTATCGGCGACCAAAGCGTGGCCGATCCCCAAACGCTCGGCCGCGGTTACGAGCTGAACGCCATCGCCGCAGCCGTCGTTGGCGGCTGCAGCCTGCAAGGAGGCGTCGGCACCGTTTCGGGAACGATTCTGGGCTGCCTGTTCCTGCGATCGGTAATTGATGGCACGGCAAAAGTCATCAAAACCGGTGCCGATGTGACCGAGGGTCTGATCGTCGGCATCGTTGTCGTCATGGCCGTGGCGTTCAGCCAGTGGCGCGCCGGCGGCCAGCGCGGGAAACAATTCTTTTCCGGCCCCTTGGGCTCTTTGGCCATCGTCGCGCTCGGTTTGCTCGCCGGCACGCTCGTCACGCTGATGGCCGAAAAAAAGGCGGGCATGGCGGCAGGCGGCGCCGCCTGGGTGCTGCTGATTGGTGCCAAATTGTGGGAAGGCCGCTCCTTGGCCGATTCGGGCAGAACGACCGCACCGGTCGATTCGAACACGGCATAACTTTCGAGAGTTTTGTAAATCCCGTCGACCGATTGAACTGCGAACCGCGGCGCGGCCGGCTGGCACGTTCGCCGCTCCAAAGGCTTTTACTGGCATGACTGCCGATCCGCTGATCTCGATTCGCCACGTCACGAAGCGCTTTGCCGGCGTCACCGCGCTGGCCGACGTTTCGCTCGACGTCCAACCGGGCGAACTGCACGCCATCTGCGGTGAAAACGGCGCCGGCAAAAGCACGCTCATGAAGATCCTCTCGGGCGTGATCACCGATTTCGAGGGAACCTATCTCCTGCGGGGCGGTGAAGTCCGGTTTCGCGGCACACGCGACGCCGAACAAGCCGGCGTCAGCATCATCCACCAGGAGCTAAACCTGGTCGAACAGCTCTCGGCCGCCGGCAACGTGTTTCTCGGCCGCGAAATGCGCACTCGGTGGGGCCTGATCGATCAGCGCGCCATGGACCGTGCCGCCGGCGAATTGTTCGATCAGCTCGAGTGTCGCATCTCTCCGCGCCAATCGGTGCGCAGCTTGCGGATCGGTGATCAACAATTGATCGAGATCGCCAAAGCCCTTTCCCTGCGGGCCGAAATCCTGATCATGGACGAGCCGACCAGCGCACTGACCCAGTCCGAAGTCGAGCGGCTGTTTCGCGTCATCGACCGGTTGCGTGGGCAAGGTGTGACGATCCTGTACATTTCGCACAAGATGGACGAAGTCTTTCGCCTGGCCGATCGCATCACGGTGCTGCGCGACGCCCGTTGGGTTGATACCGTGCGCCGCGACCAGGCCGATCCCCGGCGCATCACGCATTTGATGGTTGGCCGCGAGATCGAGGAGACCGATCTTTCCGGCCCCCGCGCGGCGGGCGACGAGATCCTGCGCGTCGAACACCTGTCACTTCCCTGGCCCGGCCACGCGCGACAGTGGCGATTGCAGGACGTGAACTTTTCGCTCCATCAAGGCGAGATCCTGGGCATTGCCGGCTTGATGGGAGCCGGCCGCACCGAGCTGTTGGAGTCGCTGTTCGGCGCCAGCACCGAGCGACCGCTGGGAAAGATCTCTCTCGGCGGCCGTCAGGTCAACTTTCGCCATCCGGCCGAGGCCAAGGCGGCCGGCGTCGGTCTGGTGACCGAAGACCGCAAACGGCTCGGATTGTTCACGCATCTGAGCGTGGGCGAGAACATCACCCTGTGCACGCTCGATCAAAGCTGCTCGGCCGGCTTGATCCGCCGCCGGCACGAGGATGCCCAGGCCCAAGGCATTGTCGAACGATTGAACGTCAAAACCGCGGGCATCGAGGCGCCGATCATGAGCCTTAGCGGCGGCAACCAGCAGAAGGTGGTGATCGGCCGCTGGCTGCTCACTCGGCCCGGCGTGCTGCTGCTGGACGACCCGACGCGCGGCATCGATGTCGGCGCCAAGGCTGAGCTTTACCGCCTGATGGATCGGCTTTGCCGCGAAGGGTTGGGCATCATCGTCACGTCGAGCGAGCTGCCCGAACTGCTCACGCTTTGCGACCGCATTCTCGTCCTCTGCGAAGGACGCCAGACCGGTCATTTTCTCCGCGCCGAAGCGACCGAGCAGCGGATCATGGAAGCGGCAACGGCTCGCACAGTGGCTGGGTAGCGCATCAGGCAAGAGCGTCGGTCGCAAGGGGCGAACAACGCGCGTCTAAGCGGTTTCGGATTCTTCCAATTCCAGCTCGACGATCATCAACTCGCGAATCTTGTATTTTTGAATTTTGCCCGTGACGGTCTGCGGAAAGCTGTCGACAAACTTGACGTAGCGAGGCACCTTGTAGTGGGCCAGCCGGCCGCGACAGAACTGCCGGATTTCGTCGGCCGTCGGTTGGCAGCCCGCCTTCGGCTTGATCCAGGCACACAATTCCTCGACGAATTTCTTGTCGGGCACGCCGACGACCGACACCTGTTCGATCGCCGGATGGGTGAACAGGAACTCTTCGATTTCGCGGGGATAGATGTTCTCGCCGCCGCGAATCACCAGGTCTTTCAGGCGGCCAGTGATCCGGTAGTAGCCGCTCGGCAGCCGCAGTGCCAGATCGCCCGTGTGCAGCCAGCCATCGGCATCGATCGCCGAGCGCGTGGCCTCGGGGTTTTTGTAATAGCCCAGCATGACGACGTGTCCCCGGGCGCAAAGTTCTCCCGATTGGTTGTCTTTCAGGACAGCGCCGGTCGCAGGATCAACGATTTTGACTTCGACCCCTGGCAGCGGCTGCCCGACGGTTTCGACGCGCAGCTCGAGCGGATCGTCGACGCGCGTTTGGGTAATCACCGGCGAGGCTTCGGTCTGTCCGTAGGCGATGGTGATTTCGCGCACCCCCATCCGGTCGACCACTTGCTTCATGATTTCGATCGGACAGGGACTTCCCGACATGATGCCGGTTCGCAGCGAACGCAGGTCGCGCTGCTTGGAGTCGAGTTCCTGAAGTTGGGCGATGTACATCGTCGGCACGCCATAGACGGCAGTCGCCCGCTCGCGTTCGATGGCGTCGAGCGTTGCCCGCGGATCGAACGAGGGAGCCGGCACGATCATCGCCGACCCGTGGACCACGGCGCACAGCGTTCCCAGCACACAGCCGAAGCAATGATAGAAGGGGACGGGAATACAAATGCGATCGGCGGCGGTCAGCTCTTGGCATTGTCCGACATAGAAGGCGTTCATCAACAGATTGTGGTGGCTCAGCGTGGCCGCCTTGGGAAAACCGGTCGTGCCGGACGTGTATTGAATGTTGATCGGCTGATGGGGGCGCAGTTGCCCGCCCATCTCGTCCAGGCGGCTTTCGGGAACGTTCCGGCCACGCTCTGCGAGTTCGGACCAGGTAATCCCGCCCGGCGGGGCAGTCGATTCGAGCGACACGACCCAGCGGAGGCGGGGAAACGCCGCGCACTCCAACCGGCCAGGCTCGGCCGTGGCCAGTACCGGACAAACCTCGGCCAGCATGGCGAAATAGTCGGAGGATTTGAACCGCTGGACCAAGAACAGGGCGACCGCGTCACTTTGCTCCAGCACATAGCCCAACTCGAAGGGACGGTAGGCCGGATTGATCGTCACCAGCACGGCTCCGATCCGAGCGGTGGCAAATTGCAGAATCACCCACTCGGGAACGTTGGTCCCCCACACGGCCACGTGCTGACCGCTTTCGATTCCCAATGCCACCAGCCCGCGCGCCGCGGCATCGACCTCGGCGGCAAACTGCCGATACGACAGCTTGAGCCCCAGGGCCGGAAAAACCAGCGCATCGCGGTCCGCGTTGACGCGCGCGGTCTCGGTCAACGCCCGCGCGATTGTCAATCCCTCGACCCAAGGGGGGGACAGCCGAGTGGCTTTGGCCGGTTCCATAACGCTTTGCCTGTTGGAGTGCTTCACCAGCGAATTTCCAATCATCTCCGGGGGGCCGGCTCTCATTCCACCAGCGCGTCGGCGGTGCCTGCGGCCCAGGGAACAAAAATCATCAGCGGCAACCAGGCCGCCAAGGCCGGGCTGACCAGATAATAGCTCGAGCCAAGGTATTGGCAGGCCATGGTCAGGCCCATGAACCAAATGACCAAAATCACGCTCAGGCCGATGGCCAGGAACATGTTGCGATTCTTGCGCGACAGGACCAGCGGCAGACCCAAAAACAGCAAGGTCACATCCAACAGCGGCTGCACCAAACGCGAATGGATGGCAACGCGCACATCCTCGGAGAACCCCAGGCTCGGATTGCGCAGTCCGCTGATCAACTCGGACAGCGACGAATAACGCTGCCAAGTGCTTCCCCCTTCGAGCTGCTCGAAGCTGACGCCGCTGACGACGAAACATTGCCGCGGTTTCAGCCAGGGGGTGTCGCGCGGCGTGAGAATCACCCGTTTGCCGTCTTGCTCGACCGAGGGCTGGTGGTCCAGATTCTTGGGCTGTTCCAATTGATCGAACAGGTAACCGGCCGGCTTATCGCCATACGCCGGCCGGTAATAGGCTCGCTCGGCCGATATGTGTTTCGAGTGGACGGCCAGTTCCGGCGGCAAAAAGAAGTCGGGTTTGACGATGCACTGTTCGTCGGCAATGGTCTCTGCCCCGCGCAGCAGAATGTTGGTGGCATTGTCGTAGCTGAATTCCAGCGTCTGGGCGTTCTTGCCGTCCAGGTTCTGTGGGGTCCGGCTCAAGCTACCGCGGATGCGAGGAATGACCATTTCGCGGTTCAGCGCCGCCAGCAAGCTGATGACTGCCACGGCCATGATCACGGGTTTGATGATCCGGCCCTTGGACAACCCGGCCGCTTCGAGGGCCGTCAGCTCGTTATGTCGCTGGATCCAGGTGACGGTGAACATTGCGGCGATCAAAGTCAGAATGCCGCTGGTCCGATCGAAAAACGACAGGGATTTATAGGCATAGTACTGGCCCATCACCGGCAGCAACTGGCCGTGCTTGTCGGCATAGATCATGAAATCGTCGAGGTAACTGAATCCGTCAATGACGATGTAGAGTCCCGTCAAGCTGAAAAAGCAAATGACGAACACTTTCAAAAACTGGGCCAGTAAATAACGGTCGATGGTTCGCATGGCAGATTGCTTGAAATCGGATGGCTGACACCAGGAATGAAACGGGGAAGATCAGCCGCCGTCGGCCAACACCTGTCGGATTGCCCGAGACAGGGCCTCGATACCGTCGTGAATTCTATCCGGCTGCTGAACGCCAAAGCTAAGCCGCATCGTATTGCGCTCCACCGGGTGGCCCTTGGAGGCAAAACAGAACTCGCCCGGCACATACATCACATGCTCGGCCAGCGCCCGTTTCCACAGCGCGCCTTCCATGCCGGCGTTAAGCCCCGGGGGCAGGACGAGCCAGACATACAGCCCACCGCTGGGGTGCCGCCAATGGACGCCCGGAATATCGGTCAAGAACGCATCGGCGGCGGCCAACATCGCAGCCAGTTTTCGCTGATAGCCGCTCTTCAGCCGGGCGATATGTTCTTCCAAAAGTCCCATCTCCAAGACGGCGCTCATCAACCGCTGGTTGAGATGGGGCGAGCCAAAGTCGAAGTTTCCTTTCAAACTGGCGACCGGCTCGACCAACGCCGGCGGCAGAATGCCCCAGCCGACGCGGATGCCAGGCGCAAACGATTTCGAAAACGTCTCGGCCGCAATCACCGTTTCGCCGGTCGTGTCATAGCTGCGCAGACTGGGCAGGTCGTCGCCGGCATAGCGCAAGGGGCGATAGGCGGCGTCTTCGATCAGGTAGATCTTCGAAGTGCGCGACCAGCGTTCGACCAACTTGACCAGTTCCGCACGGCGCGGGGCCGAAAGGGTCACACTCGTCGGATTGTCGAAATACGACGTCACGTAGATCGCCTTCACGCGACCCAACTCGCCACGGCGTTCCAAATGTCGCAATTGCTCGTCGATCGCCGCGGGAATAATCCCCTCGGCATCGGTGGCAATGCCCCACGCCCTGGCACTCAGATTGTCGAGCACGCCCAAAAATACGAAGTAAGTCGGCGTGGCACATAACACAATATCGCCCGGATCCAACAGCGCGTCGGCCACCAGATAGAGCAATTGGTTGCTGCCGGCCGTGAGCACCACCTGGTCGATCGAAAGTTTGCGCTCCGCTTCGGGATTGCCATCGGCATGGCGCAAACGATCGAGCACCTGCTGTCGCAATCGGGCGTCGCCTAGCGTTGTACCGTATTGCAACGTTGCTCGGGCTTCGGCTGGATCGGAAAGGACCTGCTCCATCGCTTGTGCCGTGATCTCGACCGGCAGCGTCTGCTGATCGACAAAACCGGCGGCCAGCGAAATGAGCGTGGGATCGGCCAGCGCCAGCGTCATCAGCCGACTGATCGGCTGACCGCCCGCGCGCTTGGCGCGGCCGCTAAGTTGGGTGGCGGAAAACATGCGCGCGTAGAGCGGGGCAAAGGATTTGAAAAACCCAGGGGGGTCGGGGCTGCAAGAAGATATTCTAAATCCTTACGCCCAGTCAAGATCGGTCAAGGGGTCCAGGATCCTGCCGGGACTCTGGGGCTTTGCCGGCACGGCGGGACCTCGCCAGAGCCCTGTTTGGCCGTCCCGGGCAGGCATAATCGGCAACTTCGGTAGAGGCTTGCCGCCAGCGACCGCCTCGCTTACCGGCCGGGGCCAACAAAGCGCAAAGTGGCCCAGCGGCAGAACCTATCTTTCTAAAGAGGTGAAGATCCGTTTGTGCCCAAGCGGCACGCGTCTGCCACCTTGGCATGTGCCGGCCGTCACGCGAGGCCTGGCCCCTCGGCGGATGCCGCCGCGCTCTTTTCTTATCTCCGGAGGGGATATGGATTTGTTGTTCCTGATGTTGTTTGCTGGCATCCTCTGCCTGGTGTGGGGGGCGGTTTTGCTGCGCCGTGGTGGGCTGCTGGGTGGCTCGCTCGTCGTGCTGCTGGCCGGCATTTGCTTCAGCCATCCCTTCTTCAACGTTCCGCTTGGCCCGATTCCGATCACGCTCGACCGTGTGCTGCTGGCTGGTCTGGTAGTAGCGGCCTTCGTCTACCGTCGATTCGGCTGGACGCGGCCCAAACCGATGACCCCGGCCGATTGGGCCCTGGGGGCGTTCATTGCCGCACTGGTGGCCAGCACGCTGACGCACGACTGGCAGGTGCACAAAGCACAACCGGTGGCGCAGGTCTTGTTCTTCTTTCTCATGCCCGTGGCCATGTATTGGATCGTGCGGCAGACGCCCCTTAGCGAGCGAGCCCTGGAGTGGATGTATCTGGCGCTCGGTTTGTTTGGCATTTATCTGGCGCTGACCTCGATGGCCGAGGTGCGCCAGATGTGGACATTCGTTTTTCCGCGTTATATCGGGTCGACCGAGTACGTGGAGTTTTTCGGACGCGGACGCGGACCGCTGCTCAATCCGGCCGGATCGGGAATCCTGCAAGGGCTTTGCCTGCTCGGCATGCTGATGCGCTGGCCACGAGCCAGCCGGTTTGGGCAAATGTTCATTCTGGCGCTGCTCCCCCTTTATTCCTGGGGAATCTACAGCACCTTCACCCGCAGTGCCTGGCTAGGCCTGGCCTTGGGGCTGTTGGTCGTGCTCGCCTTCAGCCTGTCGCGGGTCTGGCGGACGGCCGTGATCGGCACGCTGATTGTCGCAATGCTTCCGCTCGTCGCGTTGAACTGGGAAGGATTGATGAGCTTCAAACGGGACAAGGAACTGAGCGCGGCCGAAGCCGCCGAATCGGCCAAGCTGCGCCCAATCTTGGCGGTTGTCGCCTGGCACATGTTTTTGGACCGGCCACTCTTGGGCTCGGGTTATGGGCAATACCAGACCGAAAGCCTCGCCTATTTGTCCGATCGGTCGATCGATTTGCCGCTGGAGAAAGCGCGGCCGTACGTGCAGCACAACGTCTTCTTGGCGCTCGTGGTCGACACGGGCCTGGTCGGAATGGGGCTATTCGTCGCGATGCTGGTGCTTTGGATGCGGATGGCCTGGCGCTTGTGGTGCACCCGCGCGGCCCCCCCCGCGGCACGGCAGTTCGGGCTGTTGTTCTTGGCATTTGTCGGCGTTTGGTTTCCCAATGCCATGTTCCAGGATGTGCTGATGATTCCGATGGCCAACATGTTGTTGGTGTTTCTGGCGGGGCTGGTCGTCAATCTCGCGGCTGTGGCGCGCGCCACCGAGCACGATGCCGGCAAGGTCCCCGTCACCGCTCTGCAAAAGGAGACGCAGCGCGATTCCTTGGAACACGCACTGCAAGCCTGAGAAACTCCAAACGAGACCAAACAAGCTGCCTCCTCTTTTTGCCTGCGGGATGTGTTTATGGCCACGATGATCCTTGAGCCTTGCCGCGAGAGCGAACTGCGCGCTGCCGGCCCCGTGGCCGCGCCGCGCGCGCGCCATACGATGCTCGACGTCTGCCGGCTATTGGCCGCGTATGCCATTGTGTGGTTGCATACGCCGCGTCCGGCCGCCTGGGCCGATCTCGGGCTGCTGGGCCGTTTCGCCGTCCCGTTCTTCACCGCCGCGGCAACGTTCTTTGCCTGGCGGGCCGGCTCACGGCCCAGCGAGCGCACGGTGGCTCTCTACGCGCGCTCTCGATTGACGCGGATCTACGTGCCGTTTCTGGCCTGGAGCGGCATTTACCTCGCCTTCAAAGGGGCTAAGGCGCTGTTGCTTCCTGGCGAGCCGAACGATTTTCCGGGGCTCGATCTGTTGTGGCTCGGTTCGTTCTACCATCTGTGGTTCATGCCGTTTGTCTTGCTCGTAACCCTTTCGGTCTTCTGCCTGGCACGCCTTGCCGCACAAAATACTGCCCGTGAGATGGCGATGCTGATTCTGGCACTCCTCGCCGGCTGGCAACTCGCCTTGCTACCGGCCGATCGCTCGGCGCCGGGCGTCGGGTTTGGGCAATTGGCACTCGATGCTCTGCCGTCGGCCTGCTGGGGGGTCGTTTTGGCGATCGCCTACCAATCGGGCGGGCGCATGTGGCTCGGTAGCCGCCGCGTAGGGATCGCCTGTCTGATGGCTGCCGTGGCGCTGACGATTTTGCTCTGCACGCTGGGCAGGAATTCGCCCGTGGAGAATCTCTCCGGAATCGCGCTGTTGGTCTTCACGCTGGGCGATTGGACTTCGCCCGTGCTGGAGCGGATTGCCCGGCTGGGCCCGTTGGCCTACGGCATCTATCTCTCGCACCTGCTGTTCGTCAAAACGCTGGAGGCCGTGCAGGCGAAGCTCCATGCGCCCTCTTCCCTGGCGACGGCGCTGGCCATCTTTGTCTTGGCTGCCGCCGGCAGCACCTTGCTTTCCTGGTTGCTCAGCCGCTGGCGAGCAACGCGTTGGCTGACGGCGTCTTGAAAGAGCCGATCCAGGAGGCCACGCTTTGTCCTGTTTTTCCGGCGGCCGGACTGCGGGGTTAGCTGTCGGCCGGTCACTTTTGGCCGGTCACTTTTGGCCGGTCACTTTGGCGTAATGCGAGCGGAGGTATTCATCCGCGTCGTCGGGCGTGCCGAAGATTTTAGCCTCGGTCATCACCTTCGACCAGACGACGCCCGTCCAAACGTGGCTCGGGCTCTCCATCCGCTTCGGAGCGCGGGTGGTAGGAATTTCGGCCGGATCGCAGTCCGACGCGATCACGTAGTCGTCGCCGCGTTGTACGGTCACAATGCCCATCGCCGCACCTCTTGGGTTATTCGTCTCAATGCTCGCCGTGGGCGTCTGATCTCGTTCCAAGCGGCCCTATTCCGGCCCTGTTTATCGCAACGCGGTCTCGGGAACTTCGTACGTTTCGACCTTGAACGACTGCAATTGATTGACGCCGAACGTGGTCGTAATCGCCACGTCGGCCGCGTCGCGCCCGCGGGCCATCAGCACACGGCCGATCCGCGGCACATTGTTGCGCGCATCGAAGGCGTACCACTGGCCGCCTAAAAACGCCTCGAACCACGCGCTGAAATCCATGGGGCTGTCGACCGGCGGCACTCCAATGTCGCCCAGGTAACCGGTGCAGTAGCGGGCCGGGATATTCAAGCAGCGGCAGAACGTGATCGCCAGATGCATATAGTCGCGACAGACGCCGACCCGTTCGCGATAGACGTCCAGCGCCGTGCGCGTCGCCCGAGCCTGCTGGTAGTCGAAGCGAATGTGGTTGTGGACGAAGTTCGAGACGGCCTCGACGCGCGGCCAGCCGGCCGGCGTTGAACCGAACAACTGCCAGGCGAGTTCTTTCAACTCGCTGTCGACCTCGCAGTAGCGGCTGGCCAGCAAGAAGGGAAGCACTTCTTGCGGCAAGTCCTGGATGTTGACCTGCGGAGCATACTTGACCTGCAAGTCGGGGAGTCCGCAATCTTGCACCACCGCACTGTTGCGAAACACCACGCGACCCGCCGGAACCAGGGCCCGGCCGCAACGGTTCCCATAGGTGTCGAAAAAATCGGGGATCATTACCCAGGGCTCGACCCGCAAATACTCGGGCGTGCGGACGGTCGGCAGTCGAGTCGGATGCAGATAGAGCATCAGAATCATTGCCGTGGGCTCCGGAAACGTGAACGCAATTTCGAAGCCGACTTTGATCAGCATGGTTTCCCGCAATGCCGGCGCCGCCACCACCACGCAGTTTGGGTCGAAGAAAGCCGCGAGCGGACAATCGGGGGCAAGGTGACACCCGGCCGACTCAACCCATGCAGTCTACCACAGCCGAGCCACGCCCAGGCTCGAACGAAAAAAAGGAAAAAAGGGGAAAGCAGCGTTTCGCCCGCGGCTCTCGCCTGGCGTTGTCTCAAGCCAAAAGCCCGGGCGGCGCGAGTGATGACGCACGGCGTCTTACTGGGCGTGCGTCTTGCTGCCGTTCGGCGCACCGCCCATCCGGCGGCCTTCGGGCATGGGGCGGGCGGCGACGGAATAGCCCAATTCATACAGCTCCTTCCGCACGCGATTGAATTCGTCGAAGCTGTCCGGATAGATCCAGAACGTGATCGTGTAGTGCTTCGGATTGCACTCTTCGAGCTTGCCGCGAAAGAACGACGTCTTGCTCATGGCATCGCGGACCGGTTCGCCGATCTCGCCCGAAACGGGATAAAAATAGAACGAGGCGAGTTGGATGTAACTCCCCCCCTGTCCCGATCGGACGGCCTCTTCCCAGGGAACGTCGACCCGGGCCAGCGTATACCGGATCGTGAAATCGAAGAGCGGCCCATACGTTTCGGTGATCTCGTCCGTGTCGCGCAGCCGGTGGGCCTTGGTCTCGAGAATCGACCGGAACTTGGCGGCGAACTCGGTGAACGGAACGTAGGCAATCCGTCCCCTGCGAAGCTGGAAGTGGGCTTCCTTCTCGTCGACGACCTTACTGATCGGAGTTGGAAAGCTTTCGATCTTGACCGTCGTCTCGGCGCTCGAAGTCAATTGCTTCAGCTCGCTTTCCAATCGTTCGAGGTCGGCCTTGGCCAGCGCCTTATCGCGATCGAGGTCATACTTGTGGCGACTTTTTTCATCGAGTGTCGCACGGCGTTTGGCCAACTCGTGCTCGGCCGCGGTCAGGATCGTCGATAGATGGTCTCGTTCCGCGAACCGAGCGGCCGCGGTCTGGCGCACGGTAGCGATCTCGCCGGTTAGGTGAGCGACGTCCTCCTCCAATGCGGCGGCGGCCTGTTGGGCGTCGATCGCCGTCTGTGCGGGACCGGCCGGAGTCGAGGATTCGCTAACGATCAAATTGTGTGCGCGCTGTCCCACGATCATTACCAGAATGATCAGAATACAGACGATGTTCGTCACGACGTCCAAGAACGATTCGTGACCAGCCGATTCGACTTCAGCGGGTTCGCGCCGTCTCATGACAATTCCTCAATTCGCGTTTGCAACGATTCCTATCTCCGCACCGGCTTTGCCGGCTTGCCCGCAATCGAGGGCTTGTGAGTGCTTTCCTTGACGTCCAGCCCGCTGTCGGCCAACAGGGTTTGCAGTTCGGCGAACCGCGCGCGGCCTTCGGGCGCCACGCGCATCGAGAGTGTCGGTTTCCAGTAGAGGCCCTTGCCGGCCGCTCCCCATTGCTTCGTGTGCTGGAGGACCGACGAGACCAATTCGTCGATCGCGTCTTCGGTGTGCTGGTTGAGGGGGATTTGTTTGGAAATCGATTTGCCGTCGTCGCCGATGATCGCCAACTTGTCGGACCAGCATTCAATCACCACGGGCCGAGAGACGGAGGTTGAAGTCTCGGGTGCGTCGGGCAATCCCCAACCGGGAGGACGTTGGCCGCCCCCCCTTTTGCCGTGCTTGCCGGTCTGCTGTGGGTTTTGCGGCTGTTGACCGAAGTTGAGATTGGGCATCCCCAGGCCCGACTGTTGACCTCCCTGCGAACTGCTGCCGCTGTTCATGCCGCCGCTATTTGCGCTCGTGTTGCTTGAACCGCCGCTGCTTCCCGAACTAGCGTTATTGGAACTGCCGCCGCTGGCCCCACTGCCGCCAGACGTGGTGCTGCCAGGCGTGCTGTTGCTACTGGGACCCGTGTTATCGGCCCCTCCGCCGACCGACCAGGCGTTGGCATTGGTCACTTGCATCGCACGGGTGTTGGGAACCGCCGGACCGCCGTTGCTTGGCTTTTGTGGCGGGCCATTGGGCATGAGATCGGCCGAGTTACCGATGGCTTTGCCTCCAGCACCCCCGAGTCCTCCGCCGCCGGGCCCAGTCCCCGATCCGGTGCCGTTGGTATTGCCAGCGGTGGCGCCGCCGGTTCCTTGCAGCGTGGTGGTCTGTGGAGTTCCGCGACCGGGCGCAGTACCGCCAGGCGCATCGTTGGACCCGGGCTGGGTTTGGCCTCCCATTGCCAAACGGCCGCCGCTGGAGCCGCCCCCGCCGCTGCCGACCTGGCCCGGCGAGCCCGGCGAGTTTCCGCTCGTTCCGTCGCCGCCGTTGCCATCGGTGTCGCCTTGGCCGACGCCCCCCGGTGTGTCATCGCTGTCGCCGGCACCGGTCTGCCCGCTGCCCGAGCCGCCCGGTCCGCCGTTTCCACCGTCTCCGCTCGGACCACCGGCCGCACCACCGTTGCTTGCCAGGGCTGAGAGATTGGCCCCTGGCACGCCGCCCGCTCTGTTGGGCCCGCGCGTACCGGCAGGTGGGGCGAGTCCGTTGCTTCCGCCGCCGCCAGCGCCTCCCTGTTGTCCATAGACGCCGCCACCAGCGCCGCCGCCAGGTACGTTGCCGCCAGGTACGTTGCCGCCAGGTACGTTGCCGCCTGGGGCACCTCCTGTCGATCCGACGTCATTGGGTCCGCCACCGTTGCCGTAGCCGCCTGGGCCTGCCGGTCCCGCGCCATAGGCGATTTGGCCCGACGCACCGGTGCCATTGCCGCCTTGGCCCGACGCACCTCCATAGCCGCCTGGGCCCCCTGCACCGGTGCCGTAGGCATCGCTTCCGCCGCCACCGGCCGGATTGCCAAGCGGATTGCCGCCACCGTTTCCATTCCCGCCAATGCCGCCGGCTCCGGTCCCTCCGGCGAGGCCGGTTCCGCCACCGCCATAGACGCCGCCGTTGCCATTGCCGCCGGTGGTGCCCGTCGTCGTACCGACGGTCGTGCCGGTCGTGGTGCCCGTGGTGGTGCCGTTGCCGCCATCGCCATTGCCGCCGACGCCGCCGCTCCCCTTGCCGGTGCCCCAGGTACCTCGGCCTCCTCCGGGCCCCCGATTGTTGAGGCCGCGATAGGGGTTTCTGTCGTCTTGAGCGACGCGCGGATCGCCATCCTGCTCGATGCCTCCCCCGCCCGGTTTGACGTGATAGGATTTGGGCTTTCGGTAGCGCTTGGGGGCGGCGGCGATGAGCTGTTCTTGCCTGACCCGCGCCTCGGCGATAACGACGTTGATCCTTTCGGCCAATCTCGGATCGGGGTCGGGGAATTTGAGCTGCTTATCGGCGCCGATCAACTCGTAGCCGAATTGCGAGCCGAACGAGATCAGGGCGCTGCGCGCGGCGTAATATTGCGGAATGGCGTCTGGCCGTACGACCAACAGCGGATAGGGCTCGACCTGTTCGAATGCGTTTGGATCGTTCTCTTGCATGTACTCGCGGGCGGCCCGGACCGCGGCCGCCAGTGGGTTGCCCGGTCCGAGCGGGCCCCCAAAATCGGCATCGGTAAAGACGATTCCCTCGGGTTCCAGCACCACCCCTTCGGCCCGGCACTCGAGGTAGATCGGCCGGCGGCGCGTCTGGTTCGGGCCGGCGTAAGGAACGATCGAATAGGTGGTCGGTTTTCCGGCCGCATTCTGCTTCGCCAGTTCGAGTTCTCGTTTGGAGAGGGCGATTCGCTCCTTGAGTTTGTCCAATTCGGCGCCGGTCTGGGCTTGCGACGCCTGGGGATCGGCATTTTCCAGCGCGATCGCCGCCCGATGAATCTGATCGGCGCGCTCGCGCAGCCGGCGCAAATGATCTTCGAGGTGGCTCAGCTCGAGCCGGGCGTGGCCGAGGTCGGACTCGGTCTTATCGCGCGATTCGCGCAGCATCGAGGCACGCCACTGGAGATCCTCGACTTCGGCGGCGGCGTTGGCCTCGGCCTCGACCTGCTTGGCGTCGCTGACCTTGACGACCTGCTCCTGTCCGTAACGCGCGAACGCGAACAGCAGCGTGACCAGCGCGCCCATCGTGCACGTCAGGATGTCCAGAAACGGAAGCAACTGAATGCCGCCGGCGGATGATGATCCTCCGCGTCGGCCCATGCAGCTTGACCTTTAAGAAGGTAATCGGGTCGGGTTCACGAACTGGCTTTCGGCAATTCCCCCTGCTCGGCCACAAGCGCACGAAGCGGCGGTCGATCGGCGGGCGGCCAGTGCTTAACGTCCACGGGAGTTTCCCGCGACGCGTGCATCGGTACGCGGCGGAGCGTCGCGCGTGGCGGGCCCCACCCAAATACCTAACGCTCAAAATCGGCGTAATCGGCAAACGCTAATCACCGAAAATGGCCAATTCATCGGCGGTCGCACGCCACCCCCCGCACAGCATCCAAACCGCTGCCGAAGGGCGAAATTTATAGGGAAAACGCAAGCTGGCAGATAGGCCAGACTTCAACGGCGCACGTGCAAACCACCCGTCGGACTGGCCGCTTGCAGACGTCAACCCCCCGACAGCGAAATCTGGTCCCTCTGGCGCGGGGCAAACCAGAGTTAACTTGGAAAGATGCACGGCTTGGGACAACTGAGGTCTTCGGGCCTTACCGACGGCCGACGGCGGGACGGTTCTTGAGCCGCCAACGTTTCCCACCCACCGCCCTAAAGTGAAGGCGCTCCGACCGCGCAATTCTTGCGCCCTACAAACCGAAGAATCGGCAATCTTTGCCAAAGTCGACCCGGTCGGCCGGACGATACATCTAGCGTCGAACGCGAAATTCCCAGGGGGGGAAACGAACAGTCCGGAGACGGCCCATCCAACGGGCCTCCCGGACTGTTTTTATTGGGGACTCGCGGCCCGCCACCGGAGGCGTTTAGTCGGTCGTTGAAAAATGGGACTCGCCTCCTAGCCGCGTCGCGCGAGCCCTGGCAGAAACGGTAGTCGTGAGGTGCCTGTCCCGATTTCTCAAAACGCGTTCAGCCCGACGTCGTTTGGCGATACGTGGCGAAACAATGGGGCGTTTCCCAGAGATCGACTTCGATAATCGGGAAGCCCGCGCCGGCGGCGAAGTCGAAGATCAGCTTGGCGATATTCTCAGCCGTCGGGTTGGTGTCGACCAGGAAGAGCGGCTCGCCAAGCTGGGTCAGCATCTCGACGGCCGGATCCTGGCGATGCAGGATCATCCGATGATCGAGCTTCTCGTCGATCCATTGACTGACAACGCGCTTGATGTCGGAAAAATCGAGGACCATGCCGCGCGAATCAAGTTGCTCCGACTCGATGACGATCACTGCCCGCCCATTGTGACCATGCAGATAACGGCACTTGCCGTCGTAATTGAGCAGCCGATGTCCGTAACAGAAGTCGATTTCGCGAGTGACTCGATACATGCGTTGCGATCATCCACGGGTTGAGCGTTGGGGGCGAGTGAACTGGGACCGTGTGAGTTTAGCAGTCTGCGTCGGGTTCTGCACTCCGCCGGCAGCCGCTGGCATTTGCTCACCCGGGGAAGGGATCGCCGAGGCATAGCGCGTTGGATCGGTGACCGCGGCGCCGGCAAACATCTCTTGGCGTTCGTGGCATTTATTGCATCGGCCGCAGTGCAGCCCGTCGCTCGGCGCCAAACACGACAGCGTCAATTCCAACGGCACGCCGGCGCCGAGCCGCATCACCATCTGCTTCGTATAGCAGGCAAACGGCCGCTCCAAAGCCACGCTACCTGACATGGCACCGTCGAGCGCGGCCGCGAAGTGGGCAAAGAACTCGGCCGTGGCATCGGCGAACGGATTGTTTTTAAGCGTCCCCAGCGCCAACCGGCCCACGCCATTGAGCTGGCACCACAGCCGTGACTTGACCAGCAGCAACGGATTACGGCCAGGGAGATAAACCGCCTCGTCGGGCGTCGTGCCGTCGGGCGTATGCCCCCCGCCGGTGCTCCAGTGGTGGCCGTAGAGATCGGTCATCGGCAGATCGAGGACGACCAGTGGCGCGAGTCGCGGGCCGGCCAGGCGCGCAAGCAACGCTCGCGCGGCGGCCAGTTCCGCCTCTTCCCAAACCAATCCGCCGGCGACATAGAGCGGCTGAACCGACTCCCCCAGCCGCATCAGGTGAGCGACGAGGATCGAACTGTCCAGTCCACCGCTGAATAGAACACCGACCGTCGATGAAGCGTTGCCCGGCAAGTCGCACCCAGAGCTTGAAAAACGGTCGTCGATCGGTAATTCCATGCCCATCACCGGCGGCCCACGGCCGCGATCGCAAAAAAACACGCAAACTCGGGCAAGCCGGTGCCCTGAGTGCCGGCCTTGAACCTGGTCGCAGGATTGGCCGTAGTTCTTATTGTAATAGCATCCGCAAGGGGTGCGGAACGCCGTCTTGGCAGGCGGGGGGACAATCGGTAAAATGCGAGTTTCCGCACCATCGGTCGATTTGGTGGTGGGGGCAGTCGGCAGGTTAGCCCAAGGGGGCAGGTAGAGAGGATTTGGTCGAGCGATGAAGAAAGATATTCACCCGCAATACTTCGAGACGAGTGTTAAGTGCGGTTGCGGCAACAGTTTTACCACGCGCAGCACGCGACCGGAATTGAAGGTCGACATTTGCAGTGTTTGCCATCCGTTCTACACCGGCAAGCTGAAGTTCGTGGACACCGCAGGGCGGATTGAGAAGTTCAAGAACAAATTCGCCAGCGCCGGCTACGCCAGTCTGACTCGCGGCAAGAAGCAACCCGTGGCGGCGAAAGCCGAGTAGCCGCGTTGCGTTTCGGGGCGTTTCCATTCCCCGCGGCCCGCGCTCTGGCGCTCTGTTGGTTCGATTGGCCCGGTGGCGTGGATTGCCGCGGAGCCCGTGCCAGGGGATCGGTCGGTGGCGGCCTGCGCAGAGTGATGACTGTGCAGGCGAGCGGCGTTTTACCGGCGCATGGGACCGTTGCGACCCGACGGCCGACTCAAACTTCCCGGCGTGTTGCGCGGGGGTTTTTGCCTCGCTTTCGTCCTGGCGGTCCGTTTCGTTTGATGATGGGGAGCAATTGAAGGCGCGAGAGTTATGTCGCTACGCGAACTGTTGGAAGAAAAACTCAAACGTTTCGAGCAACTGGAAAGTCAGTTGCTCGATCCGGTGGTGCAGGCGAACTCGCCGCTGATGGCCGCGGCCGCGCGCGAGCACGGATCGCTGGCCAAGTTGGCCACCAAGTATCGCCGCTTCAAGCAGCTCAATCAGGAGGTTGCCGAGGCAGCGGAAATGGCTGGCGGCAAGGATGCCGAAATGCGTTCCCTGGCCGAAGCCGAATTGCCCACGCTTCGCGCCACGCGCGAGCAATACTGGAACGAGTTGCTCGACATGACCGTCGGCGGCGAAGACGCCAACCGTCTGCGCTGCGTGATGGAGATTCGGGCGGGGACCGGCGGCGACGAGGCGGCCCTGTTCGCCCGCGATTTGTACGAGATGTACAAACACCACGCCGAACAGCGCGGCTGGAAGGTCGAAGTGCTCGACATGAACGCCACCGAACTGGGTGGATTCAAGGAACTGATTCTCGGCATCGAAGGGGAAGACGCCTATCGCGAACTGCAGTACGAAAGCGGCGGCCATCGTGTCCAGCGCGTGCCGGAAACCGAAACCAAGGGACGCATCCACACTTCGGCGGCCACGGTCGCCGTGCTGGCCGAGCCCGAAGACGTCGAAATCGAGATTAAGCCCGACGACTTCCGCAAGGACACTTTTTGTGCCAGCGGGCCGGGCGGGCAGCACGTCAACAAGACGGCCAGCGCC
>Ga0182024_10005631_pt1 | contig 27985 bp, 28 predicted proteins | sample P32metaG_FD_120480 | JGI IMG/M metagenome (GOLD analysis project Ga0182024, IMG submission 120480) | Permafrost microbial communities from Stordalen Mire, Sweden - P3-2 metaG (Illumina Assembly) | ecosystem: Environmental > Terrestrial > Soil > Wetlands > Permafrost | place: Sweden: Stordalen...
GCGATGGAACCCAAGACGGTGACCCTTCACGGCCGCACGGTGACCTACGCCGAGGCGGGCAGCGGCCCCGTGCTGCTCCTAATCCACGGAATGGCAGGCACTTATGAGAACTGGCAGGAGGTAATCGAGCCGCTCGCGCGACACCACACCGTCATCGCACCCGATCTGCCTGGTCATGGCACCTCAGCGCCCGGTGGCGGCGACTATTCCCTTGGCGCCCTCGCTGCCGGCCTGCGCGACCTCCTGATTGCGCTCGGTCGTGATCGCGCGACACTCGTCGGGCACTCGCTCGGCGGCGGAATCGCGATGCAGTTCTCCTACCAGTTCCCGGAGATCACAGAGCGCCTGGTACTGGTCTCCAGCGGCGGGCTCGGCTCGGAGGTCAACCCGGTCCTACGTGCCGCGGCGCTCCCAGGCGCGAACCTGTTCATCGCCGCAACAGCAGGTCCGGGACGCGCAGCGGGATCCACGGTGGCGCGTGGCCTGGCGGCCGTCGGGCTGCGGCCAAACGCGGATGTCGCGGAGGTCGCACGTGGATACGCATCGCTCGCCGATCCCGACCGTCGCGCCGCTTTCCTGGCCACGTTGCGCGCTGTGGTCGGTACTGACGGCCAGCGCGTTCACGCCGGTGACCGGTTATACCTCGCCGAGGGCGTGCCCGTTCTGATCATCTGGGGCGAGCACGATCCGATGATTCCGGTCCACCACGGTGAACAAGCCCACCAGGCCATCCCGGGCAGCCGCCTCGAGATTTTCGACGGGGTTGGCCATCTGCCACAGCTCGAGGCGCCCGCGCGCTTTGTCGCGGTGCTCGAGCGATTCCTCGCCGAGACCGAGCCGGCGGAATGGAACACCGAGCGCTGGCGCGCCCGGCTGACTGCGCCCGGTGCGGACGCAGTGCTCGACAAGTCGCTCTCGGGCTCGGCTTAGAGCCGGCGAGACGGGCTTTTTGCCGAGTTCAGCATCGACGAGCGCGTCTCCGCCGAGCAGGCTATCCGCGACGCTCGTGAGAGAGCTCGATCAAAGTGAGTGCCCTCTCAGTACCCTCAGCGGGCAAGTACCCCTATGTTGTCCTGCGCTGTGTCAGCCGAAGCCGGCTGATTTGCAGGTCCTTTCTTAAGCGCCCAGCTCCGGACTCGAACCGAAGACCTCTTCCTTACCATGGGTGAGTCCCGCTCGCATATTATGGCTTCATAGAGCCAAATGCGCGCTACGCGAACTGCGTCTGTGACACGTTTTTGACACGGGCCTCGCGAATTTGCTCCTCGGCTGACAGCGGTGTCGTCCCTCTCTGCTCTGCAATCACATGCGCGTAGGTTGAGAGAAGGATCTGCGGCGAATGCCCCATGATCTCGGCGACCTCAAGCGGGTTGCGTCTTTCTGCAAGCAGCAGGCTTGCGAACGAGTGGCGCAGGTCGTAGGGCACCGGGCCATCGTAGGATCGTCTCGTCTTCCCGCCGACTACTTCCGCTGTGATCGTGCCGACGCCGGCTGCGTCACACGCGGGTTGCCAAACTCGCTTACGCCAGTTGTGAGTGTCGTGGTTCGTCCACGGTCGCCCGTCCGGCCTGGGGAAAATCAGGCCCGTCGCAACGCCCCTCAGGTCTTCTGCGAGTGGCTCCAGCAGTGGAACGGACCTATCGTTGCCGGTCTTGGTGTCACCTTCGACGCCTTCACTGATCGCCTTGGTGACCGAAATCGCCCTCCGACCCACATCGGAGCCGTGCAAGGCGAGCGCCTCGCCCGGCCTGAGACCGGCATAGGCCAGAACCGACACAAGCCGTTTGTCGTCGTCAGTCGGCATGTGTGCCCGTAGGGTCTCAACAACAGCAGGAGCCAGGGGGTGGATTACCCGTTTCCGCTTTTGAGGAGGCTTTCGAATGCCGCTCGTTGGGTTCGTCGCGATTCGATTCCACTCGACGGCCTTGCCAAGAACCGCCGAAACCGTAGCCAGCGTCTTGGCGACGCTTGCGTCGCCTACACCGGACGTAAGGAGTTCGGTCTTGAAGCTCTGAAGTATCTCGGGCTGGTGTGCCAGAGTTGCGAGCGTGTAGTGACCAATCCTGGGTATGACGTGCGCATTCGACAGAGTGCGCCGAGCGGCCAGCGTGGACGGTGCTAGCTCGACGTTCGCATACTTCTCGCGGTACTCCGCCCCGAATGCCGCAAGAGTCTGGGTGCCTTGTGTGGGTACCTGGATGCCTCCCCGCTTGGCGGCTCGCACGGCGTCCTCGAACTCCTGAGCCTCCGCCCGAGTGTCGAACGTCCTTGTCTTTGGATTTGGGTTTGCGCCGTCGCGATAGCGGACGCGGTAGCGGTTTCGACCACGAGCCAGTACCTTATATATCGCCATGATCCCGTCCAGTCACCATCGATAGTCTGTGGTAGCAGGGATCGTGACGTTCTGTGTGACCGACGCTGGAGGCTGATAGCGCTGGGCCTCGGCCCATTGGTCCAGGTGGCAAGCCTTGATGCGAATGACGCGGTTGAACTTATACGCAATGAGCGCGCCAGATCGGTATGCGCGGCGAATGGTGTCGTTGCTGACACCCACAATGCGACCGGCCTCAGAGATGGCGTAGTAGCGGGCCTCCACCCGCCCGGCTGAGTCCTCGGCTTGCATTGTGGTCTCCCACGCGGCTTCATTCGGCCTCATCGTGCGCCTGCCTTGCATTGCGGCGTGGTGGCTGCGCGCCGTGAACGTGCTCGTATACGTGCACGCGACCTGCGCCTCCTCAGACTGCTCCAGCCCTTTGCGTCGGCCACCATGACCAGGACCCGGCCTTTCTGGTCCGGCGTCAGTGGATCGAACAAGCCGGGCAGGCTCGCGAACAATTCCTCGTCGGCCATCGTCGGGTCCTTGGCGGCTTCGGTCGCCTTCAGCAGTTCCTGTTGGTGCTTCCGTAGCCTCGCATTGTGCGGCATCACCCATGGGCGCTCGTTCGTCCTGCTCGCTGCGCTGTCGTGCTCGCCGGAGCCGAACACGGACACTTGCTGGCCTCCAACGTACGCGGCTACCTTCAGCGCGTTCCCCATTCCCTTCGCGACGGGCTTCGACCGTGCCCAGCCAATGCCGACCTTTTTCCGCTCCGCGTGCCAAATCCTCATTGGCGGTTTCTTCCAGAGCAGGAGGTGGATGTGCTCGCCGCCGTCGCCAACACCGTTCCCGAAGACGCCCCAGTAGACGAGCGGTTCGCCGGTGCGCCTTTCGATGGCTGTGCGCAAGCGGTCAAAGCTCACGGCTAGCTTCTTGTGGCTCATGTCGGGCGCGTTGCTCAGGTACAGGTGGTACCTCGGGAGCGTCGAACCGACCGCCATAGACATCCTCTCCATCTGCGTCATCGCAGCGAGCGGTACGCCACGCGACAGGGCTGCGACGGCTGCCTCGATGCCTTCATCGGCGTTCGCCGTCTTGATCACTTCGGACGACGGCGCTCCCGATCCGATCCGGGGGATGTGGGGAAACCCATTCACACCCCATGGTGTAGCAGGCGTGGTCGGTGGTTTCAATTTATGCTACACGGCGGACCACTTCTCCGCACACACACGCCACAAGCCCAGTACCGGAGCGGAAACAGGCCGCGCTACCGGGTCTATATTCACTGACTTGGTTGTACGCGGCTGTGCAGGACCTGGAGTCAAGTTCTAGAGGGATGTCGTATGAAGCCGTCCGCCTTCCACGAGAGGACGGAGGTGCCGGACTTGCCGGGTGATCGGAGAACAACGATCAACACTCTTCCTCCATCTGAGATCCCTTGGTCGCACGCTCGCATTGCTGCCCCGATGCCTAGCGCAGAGAGACACGAGCACGAACAGTTCGGTCCCTTCGCGCGAGCGTGCTTCTCCCCACGTAGCTGTCGAGCCTGGCGTATGGGTCAGTCACCACTCCATGTGCTTCAGGTGATGGTTGCTGATCGAGCGCCGGTCAACCTTGCGCCCGAGCCGGTCGGAAGGCGTCCGCCTAGCGATGAAGCTGTACGTCGCGCCTGCGACCGTCATGCGCTCGATGGACTCCCGGAAGGGACTCACGCACACCCGGCATCTGGGCTCGGTAAAGGAGAAGCTGGCGTCGTTCGTAAACAGGTGTCGCAAACCTGCCGGTACTCTGCAAGTTGACAGGCGGATGAGTTGGTGATTGCCCATGGGATAAGGGATTGTCCACCTATAAACTTGCCGGAACCCGGCGAAACCCGAAACGGCGACACGAGTAGCAAAACTCCTCGCGACATCACCTTCAGGGTGCGCGCCCCTCGGCTGTTCGCATGCCCGATCCGCCAGGAGAAAGCCCCCGGCGAGCCCTCGCAGGCGCGAGGCGTCTGTAGCGTAATCAGGCTCAGGCGACCGGGCGACCCTCACCGTAGCGATCTTCTTCGGGGCGCTCACCGGCTCGACCGTGCTGCTCATCCTGCTGGTCGTCTTCGCGCTTGTGGCGACGGCTTACGCTCGTTCCCGACCGTGACAGCGTTCATCCGACCGCGCTGAAGCGCTTGACCGGGGATACTGAGCCGATGTCGGCGAACCTGGACCTCGTGCGCTCGATCTACGCGGCCTGGGAGCGCGGGGACCATCGCTCGGCGGAGTGGGCGCAACCCAAAACCGAGTTCGTGGTCGTCGGGGTTCCCGAGCCGAGCAGCCTGACCGGCGTGGCAGACGCTTTACCAGGCGTGGAGGCTTGGCTCAGCTTTTGGGACGACTACCGGGTCGAAGCGGAGGAGTACCGCGAACTGGATGCCGAACGTGTGCTGGTACTTGCCCGAGTCAGCGGTCGCAGCAAGGGTAGCGGCGTTGAGGTCGCGCAGCGCCGAGCGAGCCTGTTTCACGTCCGAGAAGCGAAGGTCACGAGGCTCGTCACTTACTGGGACATCGACCGCGCTTTCGCCGACCTCGGCCTCACACCGGACACCGGCAACACCGGCACCTGACCCCTACTCAGGCAGGCCCGCCGCCCGCAACGCCTCGCCGTGGTCGTAAATGGCACACAGGGTGCAAGGTGCTCTGAGTCCAGCGACACTAGGGAGCCGGTGCTCGCTGCGGGCGGGACGCCGGTGGCTGCTCGGTCGCATCGTGCGCCTGGTGCGGGCCGTGACGCAGATCACGCTACGCAGGAGCACGACAAGTGCTTGACTTCCTGCCCGACGGGCAGCACACGGTTAGCCCGAGGAGACAGGGAGGTTCTAGATGAGAGCGTTCAAGGCCCCAAGGGGCTTGTGCCGGAAGTGCGCGGCAAGGAGCCTGCGATCGGCGGGGGGTACGACCGTCGCGAGCGCGCTCTGCTTCCTCGTGTTCTTCAGTGGCGTCAGCAGCGCTGAACTTGCGGCGGCAAGGCCACAAAGAGGCGCGACTGGGCCGACGGGCCCGACTGGAGCCAAAGGTGCAACCGGAGCCAGAGGCGTGACCGGAGCGACCGGACCCACCGGAGGTACGGGAGCGACAGGCGCCAAAGGCGTGACCGGAGTGACCGGACCCACTGGAGGCACGGGAGCGACGGGAGCCACCGGCCGAACGGGAGCAACCGGAGGGACTGGACCACAAGGGGTAACCGGGGCCACTGGAACGACTGGGGCGACAGGCCCGACCGGACCCGAAGGTCCTCCAGGTTCCACTGGGCCGTCCGGTCCCGCAGGGGCCTCGGGATCGAGCGTCGTTGCGCGGATTCGCAGCGTTGCGGCATTCACGACCGCCACAACTGATCCGGAAAATCCGTCGTTTCAGAATGATCCCCTGACCGGAGGATCCTGGACCCAACGCGCTGAAGAACTTCAGCAGCTTGTCGGCCAGATCACGGTAACAACGCCCCCCCGCGCGATTTGCACCGGAAGTGAAGCTACTCCAGAAACCGGCGGACAGGTTCAGATCCTATTGGACGGCAGTGAGGTGGGGTGGCGCACAACAAACGTTCCCAGCAGCGCCGAAAGGACCGAAACCCTTGAGATCTATTGGCTATCGGGCCACACCTTTTTCCCGGCGCCAGAAGGGGAGTTGCCACCGCTCGCTTCGGTGTTTGAGCCGGGCACTGAAACGAGTCACACCCTCACCGCTCAGGTTGCCGACGATTGCGGAGAATTCGGCGGCACAGGAGGCGGCCACGTCACGATCGACTCTGTTTCCGTCGACGTGATCGGCATCCGCTAGAAGCCGACCGGGTGGTGGCCTGTGCCTCACAGCACGGGCCACCACTGCCAGGTGGTTACAGATCGCCCGACCATATCTGTGGAGCCACAACCCAAGCTCGGATCGTGCCCTTGGCCGTACACGACTCCTCCGTCCTGACCCATGTTCAGAGCGGATTCGTGTCCCAGGAGGCATGCCCTGGGCGTACACAAGGGAACGGTCGTGTACGACCAGGCGACGCTCTCTGCGCCACTGGTGGGCTGACCAGGCTATGTCGTGCCTGGCGCTCGTGTCTGACCGAGGGGTAGCCCCTTTCGTAGCTCCCAGGCTTCAACGTATCCAAACAGCTCGCTAGTCGCCTTTATCATCGCGGCGAGCACTTCTTGCAGAGCAGTGACCGGGATCTCCTCGCGACGGATCGGCACAGCGCCAAATATTCCGAGACCAGGAATGTTCTGTTCCTCGTTGACAGTGACCTGTACCGCCGCCCGAACGTGGGCTGGTGAAAAGTGAACCCAGCCCGAGGTCGCCTCGTACACGTCAGCAATCCAGGGATGCGTGCTCGCCGCATGCTCTAAGAGACGAAAGTCCGTGAGCTTCTTGCCGCGTGCGTCCCTCAGCGTGCGGAACTCGCCACCACCGACGATGTGCCGGGCGACGGTCTCGGCGGCGGGCGCTGTCGCCATGTAGGCCACTCGTACGAGGCTGTCGATCTGCATCCGCAACAATGGTGCTGCAACGATTGGGTTCCACGAGTCGAACGCACTGATGAAGCCATCGACGAGACTGTAGGAGCGCGCCATCGCCGCAATCAACACGAGATCAATCTCGTACAGCGCCCCGTCTGCTACCCCAAGAAATCGCCTGGACAGGTCGAGGTGATGCACCCGAAGACCATCAATGCGCGTTCTGCCCGTCGCAAGCTCAGCGGAATAGAGGTCGGCAGGAGAATCTTCTGGAGCGGGACGTCGATCACGGATAGGTGGTACACGGGTCATGGCTGTTGCCGCAGAAAGTTACACGCCGAACGGGACGCCCCTCTCGATACCCACTGCGAGGCTAAATGACGTTAGCTCGCAGGCAGAGGGGGCTGCCAGTGATCCTTCGGGTCAGCGTAGTCGCCGTCGCCGAACTCCACACCCTCGGCTTCGAGCTTGCTACGAGCCTCCATCGGACCGCTGCCGTCTGTTCCCGCCCATTCGGGCGAGATCGCTCCGTTGGCGCGCAGTACACGATGGGCGTTCTCTACGAGAGGATCTGAGGCGATAGCGCTTGCCGCGGACTGGGCAGCACCAGGCGATCCAATCGCGCGCGCAACGTCGCCGTAGGTCGTCCAGTGTCCAGGTGGAATTGCCTTCAGGAGGGCGCGAACGGCACCACGGTCTATTCGCCGTACGCTCGTGTTGCGCATCCCGTTTTCGACGGCTAGCTCGTGCAGGCTCTTCTCGCCATCGACAGTCCAGTAGTGCATCCCGTTGATCCCTGCGCTCGATATCTCGCCTTCGCGCGCGCCGAGCTCGTGGAGGATACGTGCAGCTAGAAGCGATGGTGACTCCACACGCACGATCCCAGTGTGCGGTTCGCTCCACCGAAGTGTGCGTATCCCCTCCGCTGTCTCGACTGTTGCGCTGTACGCAGGCTCGTCCCGGCTCCAAGGTGGCTCAGCGTCGTCCGGAACTGAGTCGCGGCGGAAGAGTAGGGACTGTCCGATCTCAAGAATGCCAGCGTCGATTAGACGGGGTAGCAGGCGACCCGCTCTTGCTGCCTCTTGGTCCCGAGCTACCTCGCGCCGCTTCCGCTGTACACCAAGTCGGTACTGCTCCGCCTCGGGCAGTGGAATGATCGTTTCGGTGGAGACGATGACCCGCCCTGCAATCTCATAGGGTTGCAGTCGAACACAGCGGATATCGACTTCAAAGTTATCGATCAGCCATAAGACCGTCGTCGTGACCTCAGGCCGGAAATCGCCCGCGACCAGGACGATCCGGGGTGTGCTGTCGATAGTCGGCGGTGCGTCCTCATCCCCACCGAGGAGGTCGATCAGTATCTGCTTCGCCTCGTCCTCGTCTACTTTGTGATGTCGTGCGTACATCTCGGCGATATCGGAGAACTGTGAGGAGGCCACATAGGCCGCGTACTTGATCGCTTGGAGATCGACGGTCGTGCTGGAGCCGTCGCGCTTTAGCTCGATAACGACAAGACGCCCGTGCCCTTCGTCGATTTTCACTACTCCCAGAACGTCAAGGCGCTCGGAGGTGCGGTCGAACCGGTCAAACTCGGAGGTGACTACGGTGAAGTCGCCACCGGCAAGATTTGGTGCGGAGGTCACCCAAGCCTCCAGATCCTGCCGCTCCCACAGTTTCAATGCTGGGAACGTTGTTGGGTTTATCGGCGTTGCCGTGCCCGATGGCTGACCGATTTCGAAGAGCGGCATGGGAGGAGCGTACTCCACCAACGCGCAGGGAAGCCCGACTTAGGCGCTGTCCGCGAGATGCGCTGACAAGAGCGCTCGAAAGAGGGGACCGTGGTTCGGCACCTTGAGATGGAGCAGCTCGTGGACGATGACCTCGCGCCGGAACTCGGCTGGCTGGGCGAGGAGATCGGCTGCAAAGGTCACGCGCCCTCGGCTGGAGCAGCTTGCCCACTTCCGCCGCATCGCCGCAATGTGGATTTCGACCGGCTCGACATCGAGCCTCTCGGCCCACGTGTCGACCACGATCTTAAACTCCTCGCGAGGGATCGGGTCGGCGAGCACTGCACTCGGCGACAGACTGTGACGACGCGCGTCTCGCCTCATGAGCCCACCCTTCTGAGCGACTCGACGATGTCGTCAACGTACGCGCCAGTCCCGTCCTTCTCCCCGGCGTGGATGAGGGCTGCGTGAAGCTTCATGCGGACCAGACGCTCCTGCTCGGATCGGACACGCCATTGCGGGCATTCGTCAAAGACGAGGGCTGCGGCATGAGCGACGGCGTCGGCCTTGGCTGACTTCATCCCCTTCCCTCTGAGGTACCAGAGCGTGGCGAACGCCTCAGGGTGCAACCCGGTTTCCTGCTGCGCCTTCTCCGCTTCGACGGTGTCTGCCGAAAGCTCGGCCAGGGCCTCTAGCGCTTCCTCGGTTGACATCTGGCGATCCCGGAATGCTTCCGCGATCTTTTCCGCCTTTTCGCCAATCGAGATTAGGAAGGGCTTCGTCTGATGCTCGCTTGCCACCAGATCGTGGAGCAGCTTGACGAGGTTGACCACCTTGACCGTGTCGGGCGTGTCTTTGAGCATCAGCTGGTCAAGGGTGTCCGGGGTCAGCTTATGAATCTCGCTAGTCACCCCGACTGGCGAGGCCGACGTGTGGGTCTGCACCAACTCAGCGGTCTTGCGCAGAAAAGAACGATCGACATCGAGGCCCGGATAGAACGCCTCGCGGACGATCGCGTAGATCCGCATGAGCGCGTCGTAGTCGTCGAGGTAGGGGCGCAAGAATGCATCGGGCGAGATGACCTCGAAGAGGTTCTCTAGCTCCGACACGAACTCTTGGAGGGCTGTCCTTCGGTCCTCGTCCCGGAAGTGCTCGACTATCGCCTCGACCTGCTTATCGGCGTGGAGGCCCTTGCCGATGCCCAGGAATTCATCGCGACCCTGCGCCATCAACGCGGCGAAGCGCTTACGAAGCTCATCAAGGCCAGTGACAACTCCCGAGACATCCTTGGAGTCGAAGGCGAGCGCCTCCTCCAGCTTCTCAAAGATCCCAACGAAGTCGAGCACGAAGCCAGCGGCCTTAGGGCGATCCTCAGGATCTTCGTACGGGCGGTTCACGCGAGCAATCGCCTGGAGCAGGACGTGGTCGCGCATCGGCTTGTCGAGGTACATCGCGTAAAGGATTGGCGCATCGAAGCCAGTCAGAAGCTTTTCCGTGACGATGAGGATCTTTGGCGGACCTTCCGGCTTGCGAAACGCCTTGCGGATCGCTAGTTCCTTGGCCTCGTCGTAGTGGAAGCGGCGTAGCGCGGCTGCATCGTTGTGGCCGTGGCTGATAATGACCTCGGAGTAGTCCGAGGGAAGGTGGCGGTCGAGCGCGTCCTTATAGAGCGCGCATGCTTCGCGATCGACGCCGACCAAGATCGCCTTGTATCCCATCGGCTCGACGTTGCCGGTGAAATGCTCGGCCACGTGCTTGGCGATGCCGTCAACGCGCTCGCGGGTCTTCATCATGTTGCGGAGGGTCACGGCTCGCTCAAGCACCTTGTTGAGCGTTTCGATGTCGGAGACCCCCTCTAGCTCGGCTACGTGGAGGAACTCCTCCTCAAGCGTCGCCCTATCGACGAGAAGCTCGTTTGGCGCAACGGCGTAGTTGAGCCGGACTGTCGTCCCGTCTTCGATCGACTCGCGGATCGAGTACTTGTCAAGGAACCCGCTGTCGTCATCCACGCCAAACGTCTTGAAGGTGCCCTTGCCGTACTCGGTTCGATCGATGGGAGTGCCTGTGAACCCGACGTAGGTGGCGTTGGGCAGTGCGCCCATGAGATAGCTTCCGAGCGCTCCGCCCGTGGTCCGGTGGGCCTCGTCGATCAGCACGAACACGTTCTCCCGCTCGCTCAGGTTGGCGGGCATCCGGTCGAACTTATGGATCATCGAGACGATTAGGCCACGCCAGTCTGAGGCGAGGAGCTTCCGAAGATCGTCCTTTGATTCGGCCAAGCGCACGTCGCCGAAGCCGAGAGACTCTAGGTTGCCGGACATCTGTGTCTCTAACTCCGTCCGATCGATCAGAACCAGGACAGTCGGATTGTCAAGCGAGGGATCTTCGATGAGGAGCCTCGCAGCCGTGATCATCGTGTAGGTCTTGCCAGAGCCTTGGGTATGCCATACAAGCGCACGGCGCTTCTGCGGGTCCTTTGCCCGCTCCACTACTCGGTCAGCGGCTCGCATCTGATGAGGTCGGAGGACGAACTTGTTGAGTTCGCCATCAACGTCGCTAAAGACAATGAAGTCGGAGACAACACGCAGAATGCGCTCCGGCGCGACGAATGCCTTGACTAGCGCCTCGTAGTCGCCGCTCGCCTCATCCCGCCAGTTGTAGAGGGACTTCCGGCTCGGATTCCAAGTCGCACCATAGAGGAAGCGGAGCAGATGCGTGATCGCGAATAGCTGGAGGACTGCAAGGGCCTCTGGACCCTGTTCGTGGTAGCGGCTCACCTGAGCGAGGGCTTCGGCCATCCCGTCACGCTTGCTTGCAGACTTCGTCTCGATCAGGACGACCGGGACCCCGTTGATAAGGAGAACCACGTCGAACCGCACGGCCTCGGCATCGGGCCGGGACCGGAACGAGAACTCGTCCGTGACGTGGAAGGTGTTGTTAGATGGAGTGTCAAGGTCGAGGAACGCGACGTTGCGCTCGCGCTTCTCCTCCTCGACGAAGACTGTCTTGAGTCCTCGTAGGTATTCCCACACGTCCTGGTTCCCCTTGATAGTCGGGACGTTGCGGACGATCCGGTGAGCGAGATCCTCGGCGCGCTTCCGGTTGACCGTTTTGGGATTGAGGGCCTCCAGTTGGCTGACCAGGATGTCGGTAAAGACAATGCCTGATTCGTCGCCACGAGCATTCAGCGCGTCATCACGCCTGAGTGGAGTCCAGCCCACCGCTTTCGCGTAGCGGATGAAGGGATTCTGGACCGCACCGCGCTCAGAGCCGAGGGTCACGGTCGCACCCTCTGAACAGCGTTGTCAGCGTCGAGGCAAACGTTACCTCAAGTGCATCAACCAAACGCTGATTAGCAATCAGCCTAGCCTGCGCCGTATCAAGCCGACTTACAACGACCTCCTGCTGCTTTATCGGCGGAATTGTGATCGGGATGTCGGCGATTCGACCAAGCGCGAGCTTCGGTTGCGACGTTCTTGTTGCACGGAGCCGGATCTCCGCCTGGCCGAACTCTGATGCTAGGTACCAGTAGACAAAACGATTCGTGACTATGGTGGAGTCTCGGATCACGATCCTGGCAGCATTCTCGGTGAGGTTTGCACCATCCAGCACTTGGGGGACAGTTCCGGCAAGTCCGACGCTCCCAGCGATCGAGATGTACACGTCATCGGCGCGTATGACATAGCGCTGTATTGCTTGATGATCCTCGCTCGAAAGGTACTTCAGGTTCGCAACGTCCACCGACCCATTCAGGAAATCGACAATCCGTATGTAGGGAAACTGAGTCGTATTATCGGCGAATGGATGGCCCTTTGGCAGACGCTTTCCGCCCTTTACGTCTGCGATGTCGCCGAGCCTCGTAGATACACCGTCTAGGTCCGCGAAGCATCGTGTGGAAAGGGCTGCTATCAAGGTCCGCGCTGCATCAGTAACCGCGTGCGTGGCGTCCCGGCATTGCTGGATGGTCGAAAGGATGCGGACGATCCGTCGTTGCTCATCCAGCGAGGGCAGCCCAATGAGCTCCTTCTCAAGTGCGGCACGCGGTAAGCGCTGGCGGCCGGTTGTCCCTTCCATCGCATCTGCTAGGCGCTTGCGAGTGTCGCTGCGCCGCAGCCAATAGGCCACGTACCCGATGTCAACGTGGGATCGCGCTCGCAGCCTATGAACCTCTGTCGTTGCGTACCCCCATTCGTCGGGGAGATCCCGAACAATGCCTTGCTTGCCGTTCTCGAAGCAAGGGGTAATCTTGGCAACCAAAAGGTCGCCATTGCGAACGGGGACGCCGCTCTTGATCTCGGGTCGCGTGAGCAGCCTCCAACAATCTGCGTAAAGCGCGCTGTCGGGCAACTCGTTCATACCGAGGAACGGGATGTCGTCAGGCCACCTGTTGGGTCGATCGTGTGCGAAATCAACAGCCTCGGCGAGCGGCACATGATCCACAGGCTCGCCCACCGCTTGCGCACCGAGGTTCATTCCGGAAATCCGAGCTCCGCGAGTACCATCCAAAGCTGTGCATCAGCCGAAGCCTGCTCGACCTCGGCCTCGCGCAGGAGGCGTACGGTCTCGTCCAGCGGAGGTGGTCCATCTCCGGTGGATCCCGCTACGTAGCGACTGGGCGAGAGGTTGTAGTCGTTGGTCGCAACTTGCGCAGTAGTGGCGATCTCGGAGAGCTCCTCCTGGCGTCGCCAGTCGGTATAGACTTCGTGAACACTGGCTATATTCACATCGAGCATCGCGTTCTTGGGTCTTCCCTTTGTGAACAGCGGGGAAGCGTTGACCAAAAGGATCTCGCTCGGATGTCTCTTGGCGTGGTTGAATACCATGACGATCCCTGGCGACGGGGTGTTGTAAAACATGTTGTCCGGAAGCAGGATCACGGCCTCCACTAGGTCTGCATCTACGAACGTCTTGCGGATGTCCCGCTCGCGGCTGGCACCAGCAGTTCCGCTGCCCCGACTGACAGCGCCCGTATCAAGGACGACTGCCATCCTGCCCTGCAGCTTTAGGGACGCGACCATCTGCTGGATCCAGCCCCAGTCGGCCGACGACGATGGGGGAATGCCATTCGCGAAGCGTCCGGTGGTGTCGTTCTTATAGACAGACTCGGGGAAATCTTGGTTCCACATCGGATTGGCGGTCACGATGTCGAACTGCCGGAGCTTTCCGTCGCGCCCGGTAAATGCAGGCGAGCGCATCGTGTCGCCGAGGGCGACCTCGGCATCCATGTCATGGAGGAACGCATTCATCCGGGACATCGCGAACGTGGAGGGGTTGATCTCCTGTCCAAAGAGTTGAAGCGGCGCGACAGTCTTGGGTAGCTCGCGGTGTTCGTTGGTCGCGACTCCGTGCGTTTCGAGAAGGCGCAGGTGGCACTTGATGAGCAGTCCAGCCGAACCACAAGCTGGGTCGTACACCGTCATGCCTGGCTGAGGATCGAGGATGCGGGCCATTAGCCGAGCAACCTCAGGCGGGGTGTAGAACTCCCCGGCGCTCTGTCCCTGCCCCTCCGCGAACTTGCGGATCAGATACTCGTACGCCCGACCGAGTAGGTCGGGCTGAACGTCTCGCAGGCCCAGCCGGTGCTGGCTGAGGGTCTTGACGAGGGCAGCCAGACGGTCGTTATCCACAATGGGCTGGCCCGCTGTGGTCGCGTTGAAATCGACGGTATCGATGACTCCTTGGAGGCGGGGGTTCTGACGGGCGGCAGCGCGTACCGCATCGGTCAGGACCTCGCCCAGGCCCGTGGTCTTTGCAGCAACGAATGGCCACCGGCTCTCGGTAGGGACATAGAACCGGACGAGGCTGTGGTCTTCGTCAACGACGGTCTCCGCTGTATCGACATCGCCCAGCTCGTCCGTGACACGCTGAACGTCGTCGTCGAATACGTCGGACAGGCGCTTGAGGAAGATCAGCGGAAGTATGTAGTCCTTGAACTTGGGTGCGTCCAGCGGCCCACGGACTTGGCAGGCCGCCTCCCAGAGCCAGGACTCCAGGGTGGAGAGGTCGAGTTCGCCGGTGTTGGGATCTTGCGCGGCGTCGGTCTTCCGTCTTGCCATCGGGACTAGCCTACGGGGAGCTGAGGAGCGACTGCTCCTTCGTCACGACTCGGACCGAGCCCACTCGATCTCCCATGGGCCATCTTGTCGAGTTCGGCCCAGGACGTGCCGCGTGCAGGGCCGCCTTGGGGACGTGGGATAGTCATGGCGTGATGCGGATGCGCCCTCGAAACGAGCTACCTTCGGGTGTTTCGAGTCAACGCACGCTCAGTTTCGCGGGCGTGCAGCCGGGAAGGCTGTCGCGTTGAGGCCCGCGCGCCGTCATGCACCCTCCCTGTTCCGGCGTGTCACGCGCTACCGCGTATCAGACAACCTCAATCCGAAGGAGAACCGCCTCACGGAGGTGACAGCGGCCGTCCTTGAGCATGTAGATGGGCTCGGGTACGCCATGGTGCTGGGGATGCTCGATTCGGCCCTCGCAACAGCAGAACGCCGTCTCGCCGACACCGACCATCACGGGCTGAACCTCTCGCACCAAGCTGTTGATGAACTGACGCTTCAGACGAACGCGCTCAGGCGGGTCGATCAACCCGAGCTACGCATTCGGACGCAACGACCGACCGTGCATCACAAGGTGGTTGACTTGGAGATCCGGGTCTCACCTGCCCCGGCTACCGATGGGCAGGAGTTCTTGTTTTGGATCGAGGTCAAGCACGGAGCGGACCCACACGGAACGCAGCTTTACGACTACGAGGAGGACATCCGATTCTCCGCCGCTGATCATCGTCGCGTGATGGTGCTCGCGCCGCGCCTCTTTCTTAGCGAACATACGGGCACCGGTTCGCCTGAGACCAAAATCCCTGAGACGATGCCGCTCGTCGCCTGGGAGACCGTCGCACGAGCCGCGCGCGACTGGTCCCGCGGACGTGCGCTGCGAGAGGACGAGCGCTGGCTCTTAGATGAATACTTGACGTACCTAACCGAGGAGGGCTTGATGGATGAGCAGGTTTTCACAGCTGAGCATGCCTTCGTACTTGCGGCGGAGCCGTCGGCCGCTGGAGCGGTGGCTCAGGTGTGCGAATACGCCGACGAATACGTGCAGAAGCAATGGGGAGCGCGTGGCAAGTACAAAACGCAGGGAAAGCAGCCCGCCTACGGCCGGGATTATTGGGCGCTGTACGAGCGCTCGCGACACGATGGCAGCTCATCCGATACCTGGCGCAACTGCTCCTTTGAGTGGGGCTTTCGGCGCGATACGAGCCGAGAGGACTCTCGGAACGGTTGGGTGTTCTACGCTGGTGCGACCTTCTTTGACAAAGACACTCCGGTGAAGGCGGCGGATAATGCGTCCTGGCTCGTCAGCCGCTCTGGTGAAGACTTCGAGTACGTGCAGGACTGGTACTGGCGACTGTGGCGCTTCCACTACCCCGAGCAGCTTCTCGTTGCAACCGATATTGAGGGACAGGCCGAGTTGCTCGGCAAGTTCATCGTCGATAGCTTTGAGAAACTAGCCGACAACGAGCCGCCTAACTGATCAGCAACTTTGAGACCGCTGGAGAGGGAGCCAGGACAAGTCAAACACAGGCGAGCGAAGATTGACGCCAAGCGTTGACAAGCGTACCCAAGTCAGGTAAAATATACAGGTATGGTGAAGCTCAAGCTAAGAATGATGAGCTTCCCTTCCTCGCTTGGTTTTGGGAGCCGTGAAGGCGAGACTCCGCAGCACCTGACTCACTTGGGGTATTCCTGAGGGTCGTCGCCTACACGCGGTGTTCCACCGAGGAGCAAGCGATCGATGGCGTGAGTCTTGCGACGCAGCTTGGCCGCATCGAAGCGTGGTGCGAGGTAGCTGACGCTGAGCTTGTGGAGGTCATCGAGGACGGGGGTGTTTCCGGGACCCGTCCGCTGGCTGATCGTCCTGGTGGTGCTCGCGTGGCATCTCTGCTCGAAGCCCGGAAGCCCGACGTTGATGCGGTCGTCGTGGCTCGCCTGGATCGTCTGGGACGCGATGCTTCCGAGGCGCTGAGTTGCCTGCGCAAGTTCGCAAGCGGCTCCGTTGGCCTCGTTTCGATAGCCGACCGAATCGATCTCAGCACACCCCAAGGAAGAGCGATGGCGCAGGTCACGTTCGTCTTCGCCGAGCTAGAGAGGTCGTTGATCGCGCAGCGGACAAGTGATGCTCTATGCGAGCTTCGCTCTCGCGGTAAGGCTTACTCCCCAACTCCGTTCGGGTTCGAGCGTGACGGCGACAGCCTGGTGGTCCATGCATCGGAGCACAAGGTCCTCACTCGCATGCGCCGGTTGAGAGCAAGGGGGAAGAGCTATCGAGCTATCGCCTTGTCCTTGAATCGCTCAGGAACACCGGCCAAGAAAGGCGGCGCGTGGTTCGCATCATCGGTGCGCTCGACGCTTTTGACGAGTGAGATGGTTGGGCGTCCAACGGAGGTAACTGCGTGAGTCGCAATGCCGCAACCCAGATAGCATCCCACTGCTCGTGCGGGCAGCCCTTGCGGTGGGAGACGCGGGAAACCTACGGAGAGAGCAGGTCGCTTGCACTTTGCTCAAACGCAGACTGTGGGCTCATCACCACAGCCTCGCCGGAAGGAACTCAGCAGCATGGCCAGGGGCTGAACTCGTTCCTGCTTGGGCAAGTTCCTGCTCGACGGTACTTGCAGCCATGGATGCGTCTCTACTTCAAAGCAAGCCGGTGGGGGTTCATCTGGCGTCCCCACCACGAGGTCTGCCCCGATTGCGAGGGCGAGCTAACAACCCAGCTTGCTCTCCCCCCGCTCATGGAGAGGCAGACCGATCCTTATCAGGTCGTCTTGTGCCTCACCTGCGGCGCAACCGGCATAGCGTGATGGCTGGGAGAAAGGGTGGCCATCGCAATTCACGGGGACGACTGGAATGAGCCATCCACGGCTGTTTTGATCCTGAAGCGCGTCTTCGAGGAACGAGCGGCGATGGCTCGCGAGGATCGCAGTTGGGACTTTCTCCAGTGAACCCCTCGACCTCACCGTCCCGAACCGAGAAGGTACCTGAGCGAGTCTGCGTCGTCTGCGGTGCCTCACTGTCCGCGCACCGTCCACACGCACGTCATTGCAGCGGCGCATGCAGAGCAGAGGCGAGCAGGCTGCGCTCCCTTCTCGGGGGCTCGAAGTCGCTCCCCTACCGCTCTCTCAAAGAACGATTCGAAAAGGCGCAAGGGCAGCGAGCATTAGAGGCACTCTCACGGGCTCGCAGTTGCTCCCCTTGTGATCCCCCTCAAGCACACCGCGAAAAGGCACACGCGGGCCGTGTGCGCTTCCCAGGACCACCTGCTCCCTCTCGACACAGGGCGCTTCATCAGCAACTCAAGTTTGAAGGCGAGGGCTGGCTCTGATCGCCTACGCAGCGATCCTATCGGGGTGTTTCTCGGAACGGTGTCCGCGCTTGGATGTTGACCCCGAGTCACAGTTTGCCAAACGCGCTTGATCGGCACACCGCCCGCATACGACGTGGACCAGCGTGAACGGGAGCGCAAAGAACGCGAGCGAAGGACGCTTGGAAAGAACTGGCTCTGATGACGCTCGGATTGATACTTCTCTGGAGTGCGGGCGTCTTGCTCATGGCCGGACTTATCGACCTTTGGTTCTACTGGGACCGCAATGCCAGCCATGGGTTGCTCCAAGCGTTCTTGCTCCTCGGAGCACTCTTCGCATTCTTTACGCCTCTCGCGTTAGCTCTGGTTCCCGGAGCGGTGCTCTGGGGGCTCGTACGTCTTATCCAAGTCGAAACGTCTCGGCGGCGGACACTCAGTTCTCAAGTCCAGCCAGAGCCGTCGCCCGCACTCTTCCGGCGCGTCATCAAGTGGGTTTTCAGACTCGCGGGCCGTGCGGCCACGGACCCCGTAGTCGAGCATCTGGTAGCTGCACATCAGCGCATCCACCATGAGAAGGAGGAGATCGACCGGGCGATGCAGGCTAATCCCGGTGACCCCGCCCTTCTGAGGCGCATCAGAAGCTCACCGCCGAGGTCGAAAGCACTGATCGCGCCGTGTTGGGACGGCTCAACCGACCGGCAGCGCAGGCGTTCGGGGCTCCCGAGTCCGAGTCAGAGACGCCGCCACTATGGCGACGCCTCTGGCAGCGCGACCACCGTCCGAAGCTGCACCGCTTGGTGCGTGTCAGCGTCGTACTCCTCGTGGTGACGGGGATCGTCCACTTTGTCGGTGTAGCGTTGACGCAAGGACGACATCACCCGAGCAAGAGTGGCTCGACGGAAACAACGTTTCGCGAGCCCGGTCCATCTAGTTACACGGGTGACGAACTCGTCTCGATGGTCGAAAGCAAGGTCCGCGACGAAGGCGTCTTCAACCCAGCCTCGGAGACGATCACCTGTCCCGAAGGGACGTACGCAGTGGACGCGCTCGTGACCTGCACCCTGCACGGTCCCAATGGCGGCGGAAGCTTCGACGTGGAAGTAACCGAACGCGGAATCAGCATCAAAGCACCCGGAGAAGCCGGTTAGCGAGAACGGACTGCGGATGACGAGACGTGCTAGTCCCAAGGTCGGAGGATAATGACCGACGCCAGCGGCCAGCCTGATTCCGAGCGGCGGCGTCTGCTACGCAGCGTCTACGAGCCGTCGTCCCTGGATGAGGTCGCGGAGGCTGTCGCCGTCGCGACTGAAGACGAGAACCGGATCTATGTCGAGCGGATCGGCAGCGCGTATCGCTGGAGCCTGACCGATCCGGGAGGGATGTATCCGTTGCTGCGGATCACTGCGCGATTCCTGCGGATCGACTACCACCGCATCATCATCGGCTTTCGCGCCGTGGCTGACGGTATCTACGTTCTCGCCGGGGACCCCGAGAGCGACCAGGACCCCGACGCCTGGGCAGTTCTCAACTTCGATGGAGCAGCCGAGCCAGCAGACGTGAAGGAGCGGATCGTGCGGGCGCTCGAACCTCGGTAGCCTCCGAGTGCAGACCCTGGCAGGGGATTATCAGCGCATGATCGCGTTTGAGGGCGAGCACTGTGAGAGGCGCTAATTGAGCAGGTAGGAGAATCGCATGGCTGAAAGGTGTCCAAAGTGTCGGGCTAGAGGGTTTGAATCGGGAGACGTGCCATGTTCATCGTGCGGCTGGAAAGACCCGATGCTGCCGTCCTGGGTCCCGGCTGGCCCGTATCAGGACCCCGCGAATCCCGAGAAGATGCGCTACTGGACTCGCGAAAGGTGGGTCGGCAGGTCACTCAAGCATGACAAAGTAAGGCCGGTCCCGACTACACCGCCACCAGCAGTGCTCGAAGCGCAGGACCCGACCCTCAAACCAATCGCTCGCGGAGGCACCTGCGTAGTTCTCGGGGGACATGGGCTCGGTTTGCCCGTAAAGGCGTTGGTCGAGCTTGTCTTCACGCTCGGCGCTCTGCGCCTCCGACAGCACGGGACCGACGACACCGTTGTTCCATACGCGGACATCGTTGCCTTTGAGATCGGAGGCCCAGGTGCTAAACGCACTGGCGGTGGCTTCTTCGGCGGCGGCTTTGGAGTAGAAGGAGCGGCGGAGGGCATGCTGATTGCGAGTGCTCTAAACATGCTGACGACCAGGACGAAGGTCGATACTGTGATCTGCCTCCGGACGCGCACGGCGGAGCTGTTCCTCCACACTAGCCAGGAGAAGCCGGACGCGCTCAGGATGCGGCTGTCTCGGGTGTTCAACATCCTTCGGGCGCAGAGTGCGTCAGAGGCTACTGTGCCTAATGCTCGAAGCCAGCCTGGAGAAGATAACGTCGTGGATCGTCTCGCGAAGCTCGCAGACATGCTCGATAAGGGCCTGATAACGAGTCAGGAGTTTGCCGCACTAAAGGGCAAGCTGCTTTCGGAGCAGACCGACAAGAACTAGTTCCGCGGACTTGCCACTAGGCCGTGCGCCACCTGCACGACGACGATGCCAACGACAGGGAGAGGTCATGAGCTACTGGCAGCTAGCCGTGTGCTCAGGCTCGAAAAGCCGTCCGTCCTGAAGTTCGTATGGGAACCCGCTGAGAAAAAGAGTGGTGCCCGCCGAATCGGAAGGTCAAAATCTAGAAGTCGATTAGCTAAAAGGGGTCCCACCATCCTTGCTGGCGGCAGGTACGGGTAGGTCTCCTAGAGCGGTCACAACGAGGCTGTTGGCGCAAGGACTCGTTTGTCACTTCACGTCAGCGCTCGTATCATCAAGCTCCGTGAGCGGACAGCATACCGGCTATCGAACGACGGGAGGGCGTCAATCGCTTATGCGGCCAGCCTAGATCACCTGGTGGCACGCCTCTGCACCTGCGATCAGGCTGCGCGCGACTTACCACAGACTGGGACGCCACACGCTCAGCACGGAGGCAGGTCCCGTATGCGAACACCCTCGGGTGGGTGGAGCAGCGCCAGCGGGTACCAGTAGCGTGACCCAACGAGCCGTAACCACACCCTGTCGGCGCTGTCCGTGACGACCGTCTGGCACTCAAATTCGTACGTGCTCCCCCCGTACAGTGGTGTTGTGCCTAGCCGAAGCTGTGAGCCTCCGGGTTCGCCTGAAGGAAGCAGTTCCTGGACCTCCGTCCCATCAACCGTGTAAAGAGCTATTGGCGCTTGGCTCGCAGGTCGGCGCAACTGCCAGTACGTGAAGATGAGCAAGACCGCGAGCGTGCAACTCGTGGCTATTAGCCACGGAACCCGCTCATCCGGGGCTGTCGCGTCGGTCGCAGCCGCGACAACGAATCCAAGCACGCCGCAAAGCGATGACGCCACGACGAGCTTCCATGTGGGCTGATCCAGCACACCAAGAATGCTCACGGCTGCGGCTATGAGTCCGGCAAGCACCGCTCCCAGGAGTCCCCGCCGCACCGGATGTCCTCGGTCAGTACCGCGCTGACGCTCACTTCTGGGCACGAATTGTTTCACCCCGCTTCGACGCCGTTAGTCAGACCCGACTTTTCGTCGGTCAAGAGCGGTAAGTTCGCGCCGTGCAATCTCAAGAAGCTCGCGTGCTTGACTAAGGTCAACGTCCTTCCCGTGGAGCCCTTGACTTCCCACCCGATAGACGTACGCAAGCGACTCGGCAGAGTTCGCGTCCAGAACTCCCGCACGTTGTAGCGCTCTTATGAGCCGAGTGCCCGAAGACGGCGGCAACTCCGCGTCCAGAGCCAGTTCAGCCAGCTTCAGTTCGACGGCTAGACGCAGCCGAGCCAGGCCGCCCACAACATCGCCGGTGTCCAGTGCGGTCGCTGCAATCGCGAGATGGTCAAAACCCGTTTGGGTTTCCTCGTTCCCTTCGTCTAGAAAATCCTCGACGCGATCAATCGCCCTCGCGACGAACTGCCGAGCCTCAACGTCTCGTGCGTACTCCCGGATAGACATCGCCCCCAACGTGTCAAACAGGTAGCCGCCAACGGATGGGAGGTCCATCTGCCGCACCTGGTCCCTCGCGTCCTCGATGGCGATGCGTTTGAGTGCACGCCGCTCTGCGCGCATATCCGAATAGGCACTAATGGCGCCAGCTAGCGCAGCCACGGCTGTACCGCCAGAGGCAACAGTCAGGGCTGAACTAAAGTCAGTCATTGGCTATTTCTCGAAAGACGCGTAAGACCGGTGTGAGCGGCGCCATTTCTCGTAGTAGGCGGATCGCTGCTACATAGTCTGCGTGTACCGCTCTAGTTTGGCGCAGTCCGTAGACGCCGTACGCGGCTGAGGCTGCGATTCCCACCCCAATCACAATGCCCTCCCACTCCTTCAAATGTGTGTGATTGCCAAACAGTGCAGCTAGAAGCGCGGCGAGTAGGGAGACAGCGGCGCCAAATGAGAGTCGGACCGAAGTCATCGCCCGTTCAAAATGCCAATCCATGATCTGCGTGAGGCGCTCAGCTAGGCCGTCGTCGTCCGCCACGAGCAATTCCTCAATGTCCGCCACCGTCATCCTCCGCATTGGCGCCAGAGGCTAGTACAGGACGACGACCTACGGATGGCTCTAGCATTCTGCATGAGGCGCCTCGATCAAGCGTTCCTTGTCCCGCACCCTTGCTGCGTGCCCGTCGAGCCGACCAACTATCTGCTTCGTAGTCTAAGCGCAGCAGGCGACGGCGCTGCTGGCGAGGTCGGTACTCGACATCCCTCCAGGGTGCGCGACAGGCTACTCGACTCCTAGTATCCATCCCTCCTCTGAGGCGGCTGGACTAGAGGCTACGGCGAACAAGGAACCGAGGGTGCCCGCTTCGTCGCGGGTGCGGTACTCCTCGGCTAGGAAGGTGACCTGGCTCTCGTCCTTGACTTGACCGTCAACTGCTGGAATGTGCCGGAGGCTCGGCCATATCTCGGCGTGCAGGATTGCTGGCTCACCTTCCGGGAAGTTCGGTTCGGTAACCTCGAACGGCCACACCAAACTGACCGCTGCAAGGGCCGGATCACTACGGAGGCGAGCCAGCACGGGGATGCCTGTTAGCGACTGACCTCCCACTGAACCGTTGTAGTTGAGCTTCCAGATTGAATGCGGATGCTGCCCGCGCGCGTGAACGACCGACTCGACCTCCCTCCACTCAGGAAGCCCCTCATCTTCGTCGCCCCGCCTGTAGACCACGCGATGCTTCGTGGGAGCCAGATGCTCGAATACCTTTCCGTTCGTGCAACCCCAGAACACGGGCTCGGGAAGGTTCGCGTTGATTTCGTCCGCTAGCTGGAAGCGGTTGTTGACGTTTTTGGCGTCGTCCTCGATCCGATCAGCGAGATACTTCCAGGTCGCTTCCCAGGCTTTGCCGTCGAGTTGGAGCGCGCGTGCGAATCCTGCGGGATAGCCATACGGGAAGTCGAAGCCGACTAAGACGCGGCGGCGTTCGGCTACGGCTTGCCCAAGAATGCCTCGAACAATGCCCTTTGCCTCTCGTCGCGTTCGAGGGTTGCGGGTCAGCGCAGGGCCATCTGGCCCTAGCTCAGCAATCCACACCGAATCCTTACCGCTCTTTGGCTTGCTGTTGGCGCTCCAATCAACGATGACGTAGCGGTCGAAAAGCACTGGTAGGACCATATCCGTGGCCGTGGACTACCGAGGGATGCCTTGAAGAGCTTCGCAAGCCCAAGCAGCGTCCGTAGCGGCACCTAAGGTCGCTGGGACGATGGTCGCGACCTTCAACGCGAACTTCTACGTCGTGGGCGCGACGGCCATCCCGGTGCTATTCATCGCCCTCCTGATCCCAGATGGAGCACTCGCCCGGTACGGGGTATGGGCCAAGCGGCTTCGCAGTACTCAGCTACGCCGCGTACGCGGCGGTTCCGCTACTCGTCACTGGGGCGTCTTTCGTATCTACGACCTGCTCATCCTGCCGGTGACGATCACGTTCGTCGTGTTCTTGCTAGGCGAGATTGACGCGGTTCATGCCCTCAGCCACGAACACGCTTCCGGCACGGCGCACACGTTGGTCGAGACGGCCCTAGTCTGGCTGTCCATCATGGCCGTCGTGAGCACCATTGCGTCGATTTCCTTCGGCTGGGCAGCCGGAATCCCCCACGAGGCCGACGCCGAGCCGCAGGACGACGAAGAGCCGCAGCCGAAGTAGCCGCTTTGCACCCCTTTCGCGCGGTGCTTCTCTTGCTTGACAGCCATCCGCAGCGTTGGGAAGCCACGTCCGCGCGACTAGGAGGGTTTGGCGAAACGATTGGCGAAACTCGGCCTACTGATTGAAAAAGGCGATGTACTCCGCCTCGGTGAGACCGGCGTGCTGGATCTGCTTCTGAAGCAGCGCTCTCTTGACCTCCCTGTGATCTGGGATCGAGAGATGGGAGGTCTCGCCCTCCTTGCCGAGGATGAAATGCGCGTCTTTAGCCTTTTTCTTGGCACAGACCCATCCGGCCCGGCTGAATGCCTTTACGTGTGCCGACCCGTTTGCGAGCGGCAGATCTCTCTGACCCACACGGTTAGAATGGCACGACGACGAAGCGAGTTGTGTTCGGGCCCATCTCGAAGTCGATTGTCCGGAAGTGCTCCTCCATCTTCGCGGCGAGCACACCCTGCACCGCATTGATCAGATTCTCAAGCGCTTCTGCCTCGGTCTCGCCTTGAGACATCGCGCCTGGAAGATCAACGCATTCAGCGATGAACCCGCCATCGAGTTCGTCGGGCTCCACTCTCATCTGGAGTTTCCACGTTCCCGTGTCTGCGAGCGTGGGGGGCTCGTGTACGGTCTCTCGGATATCCTCAGCCCTACCAAAGATCTTGCGTAGAGCCGCAAAAAACGCAATAACGGGCTTAGGTACGGGCGATGTCTCTGGTGATGTCTCTGCCGACTGGTGCTTCTCAAGCAACTGCGGGGTCATGGGAACTCCTTTTGTTTGCCGCCTCCCCAGCAAACACCGCCAAACACGTCCTTGGCGGTAGTCCTGCGGTACTGCGGTGCTACCCCCGGGGTGACTACCATGATGTCATACCTCGTACGCACGTACGGTTAGCATGACGGGTCGGAACAGTTTTCGACGAACATCGGGCTAATCCCCCGTCGTTCTTGGGTTCAACGCCGCAATCGCCGCCGTACGCGCGTCCAGGTCGGGATCGCGTACACGCTCTTGGCGAGCGCCATGCCCACCATCGCCCGGATCGGATAGCCCGGTCGCCCCGTCCAGCGGGTCGCCTCAAGATTGGCGATCAACCCCGCAATCTCGGGGGAGTCGAGGAGTCCAGCAAGCTCGGAGACTGCCGAGCGCAGTGGGACGGTCTGAGTGGCCCCGGAGCCTACATCTCCTGGTCCAGACCCCCGGAGGTTGCCACCTCGCGGGGGTCATCTTTTCATCGATCCAAGAGATCCTATGGGGCCGTCCGGACGGAATGTTAGGACATCAGTCTGGACATCCCAGTGGACATTCTAGGCCTCATAATCGTTATTGTCCTGCTAAGATGCCTAAAACAAGGCGAGATTAGCAGACAATGACACAGACAACAGAGCGGACATATCTCGGGACACATCCGTGGCTGACGTTCCGGCTAGATCTGCGCCAAGCGCCGTACGACCTATGGATGCTGCTGGGCGAGGCGAGGTCGAAGATGCAGCACCTTGGAGAGTCCCTGCTTGCCCCAGAGACGGGCGAGCAGTTGCGGCAGGTCTATCTGGCGAAGGGCGTCCATGCGACCACCGCGATCGAGGGAAACACCCTCTCGGAGGAGGAGGTCGTGGAGCACTTGGCGGGTCGGCTGCGACTTCCTCCCTCGCAGGCCTACCGAGCCCGCGAGATCGACAACATCGTCACGGCGTATAACCAGATCACTGCGGAACTGCACAACGACAGCTCGCGGGACCTGACCGCTGAGAAGATCAAGCATTACAACCATCTCATCCTCGACGGCTTGCCAGTCGATGAGGGCGTGGTCCCCGGCGAGCTTGCAATCAAACGGCCGGTTGTAGGCCGCTATCTCGCTCCTGCTCGCGAGGATGGCGACTATCTTCTGGAGCGACTGTGCGAATGGCTCAATGGCGATGATTTCGCCGCTCCGGACGAGGAGCTTGCCATTCCGTACGCGATCATCAAGGCGGTCGTCGCGCACCTGTACCTGGCGTGGATTCATTACTTCGGCGATGGAAACGGCCGCACGGCTCGCTGCGTGGAGCTACAGATCCTGTTCGCTACCGGGCAGGTGCCCACTCCGGCAGTCCATCTCCTGAGCAATCACTACAACACCACGCGCGATGAATACTATCGTCAGCTTGACGCCGCGTCTCGGCAGTACGACGGAAGCCCTATGGCATTCCTCCTGTACGCGGTCCGAGGGCTCGTGGACGGGCTGCGGCAACAACTCGGGGCCGTGTGGATTCAGCTCTGCAACGATCGGTGGGAGCAGTACATCTACCAGCAGTTTGGGGATGGCAAAACGCCACCGCATCTCCGCCAGCGGCAGCTTGTGCTCGATCTCTCGAAGCATCCCGAGCCGATACCACGATCAAAGCTGCGCGATCTCAGTCCAAAGGTCGCCCTCGCTTATGCAGATCGCGGCGAGAAGACGCTGACACGCGATCTCAACGCCCTGATCAGACGCGATCTGATCGTCTCCGAAAGAGGCGGCTACCGCCCTCGACGCGAGAAGATCCTGGCGCTCCTTCCCAATACAGCGCCGCCGCCACCTGAAACCGTGGGGTAGCACCCGTCCAGCATCGGGGTAGCCGCCTCCAACCGGCCCCTAGAATCCCGCACCACCAATAGCCTTCCGAGTTTCGCCAAACCCTCCTAGGCGTAGCTAGTAGGCGCTTGCTCGCTTTGGCGCGAGAGGCGTCTGACGCCCCTGTAGCGAGTCCGGTTCGTGACACGTTCTTGACACGCCTGTGTGCCAAAAGGAGCCATTTGGAGCACATTGTGCGAGCCTCGTGTCCAAACCCGGGCAAACAAAAAGCCCTGTGAACACAGGGCTTTTGCGAGAGCCCAGCTCCGGACTCGAACCGGAGACCCCTTCCTTACCATGGAAGTGCTCTACCAACTGAGCTAGCTGGGCGTGGCAGAGCGTCGACTCTAGCGCGCTTGGTCCCCCCGCGGAACCGCTGAGCCGCTGCTCCTGGCCTACTTGATGCCCTTCAGCAGGTCGCCCGCCGAGCCCAGCCCCAGCCCGCGGGCCAGGATCACGATGGTCTCGAGGCGCGGGGAGCGCTTGCAGCGCTCCAACAGGCTGATCTCGGTGCGGTGCAGGTCGCAGATGTCCGCGAGGGCCTCCTGGGAGAGCCCGGCACGGTTACGGTGACTGCGAAGATTCGTCGCGAATTGGGTGCGCACGGGTTCGATAGCTCAACTCTTCCGATCCACAGACGCAGGTTCTACAGACGACTGTCCGTTGGCCGATCCGCCCGCAGCCATGCGCTGCCGGTGTCCGGTAGTTATAAACATGGCATTACATTAGCGCCAAACGCGCCGAAATGCGAACTAGTGGAGTTTGGCTACGCGACGGGAACGTCGGTGGGCGTCACGGTGGTCACCGGCAGGCCGGTGCCCGACGCCTTGCTGGGCAGATCGAGCTTCAGCCATCGCGACAGCGTCGTGGGCAGCGTCGAGATGATGATCTCATCGAAGCCCCGCGCGTTGACGCAGTCGTGGATGGCCACGACGGGATCGGGGTCGCCGACGATTCCCTCAACGGCCGACCCGGCCGCCTCGCTAAGCGGGGGCAGCGCCTGCTCGATCACGGCGCCGGCTTCGCTCGCGCCCTGATCCTCGGGGTCGACGACCCTATGCAGGCCATGGGCAGAGTTAGGGACGAGCAGCGTGAACGTGGCCGGTCCACGCTCGGCGCGCTCCCGCACCGCGTCCAGCAGAGGTTGAGTGGCGGCCGTCTTATGCGCCACGACCAGCACTCGAACGGGGGTCTCGGAGTACTCCATGTCAGAACTCCCTTCTCGGTGATTGCCTGCGATGATCGCACCTTGTGGCTTATGCCGCAAGACGCTGCCTTCACGGCCCCATACCCGCCGCGCCGCGCCGTCTAACACGTCCCGGA
>Ga0182024_10005632_pt1 | contig 27984 bp, 22 predicted proteins | sample P32metaG_FD_120480 | JGI IMG/M metagenome (GOLD analysis project Ga0182024, IMG submission 120480) | Permafrost microbial communities from Stordalen Mire, Sweden - P3-2 metaG (Illumina Assembly) | ecosystem: Environmental > Terrestrial > Soil > Wetlands > Permafrost | place: Sweden: Stordalen...
GCTCGTTGTCACGCGAATCCGGAAGCGAGGCCCCACAGTCGGAGCATCCTGTAAGCGCAAGCCGGCGCACTCCCGGTGCGCCTGGCCGACGACGGGAATCGGCTGCCGCGTGGGCACCGACCGGCACGCCTACCACTGCGAGGTCTGGGTCGGGCCTGGCGCTCCGGTCATCACGCTTCTGCGAGGACCCGAAGCACCGCCGTCAGGCGCCGGTCACGCTCGGCCGCAGCGTCGCTGCCGCCGTCGTAGTCATAGAAACCGGCACCGGCCGCGGCCCCCAGTCGTCCTTGCGACTCCAGATCGGTCAGCGTGCGCGGCGCGGCGCGGGCGTTGCACAGCTGCGGGAAGAGCCGCCGGGCCACCGCCACCGCCGTCGGCACGCCCGCCAGATCAGTGCTTCGCATCGGGCCGATCACCGCCCATCTCGGGCCGAGGCAATCCGTAAGCGCCGCGTCGATCTGCTCAGGCGTGGCATGGCCATCCTCGACCAGGGCCAGCGCTTCCCGGATCAGCGCGTACTGCAGCCGGTTGACGAGAAAGCCGTCGATCGCCGGCGCCAGCGTCGGCCGCTTACCGGCGGCGGTCAAATGCGAGAGCGACCAGGCGACCACGTCGTCTTCGGTGGCCGCGACCGGGATCACCTCGACGAGTGGGATGAGGTGCGCCGGGTTGAACCAGTGCCACCCCAGGAACCTTTCCGGGCGATCCAGCCCCTCAGCCAGGCGCTCCAGCGGCAGCGACGACGTGTTGGTGGCGATCACCGCGTTCTCCGGTGCCGCCCGCTGGGCTTCGGCGAGCACGGCTTGCTTGAGCGGCAGCGACTCGGGCACGGACTCGATCACGACTTGCGCGCCAGCGACCGCCGCTGTGATCGACCTCACGTACTGGATATCGCCAACGCCATCCTCGCTGAGGACCGAGCGGGCTCGATCCAGCGACGCCTGCGTGCGGGAGTAGAGCGCAACCGCGCTACCGGTGCACAGCAGTACCCGAGCGATGTTGCGCCCCATCACGCCGGCGCCCAGCACCGCGGCCCTCATGTCCGCCCGCCGGCGACGGCGCGCAGGCGCTCTGCGCTCCACCGCGCGCTCACATCCCCCGGCGTGATGACCACTCCGCTCTCGACCGCGGGCCACTCCCCGGACGCCGAGACGACGCCCAGATCGGCACCCTGGTGCGCCCACGCCCTGACCTTGGCTTCGTGCTGGCAGACACCCAGTACCGGTCGGGCGAACAGCTCGCTCAACTGTGCCGCGCGCTCCACGCCGCCCCTTACCTCGTCAACGTCGTCCCCGGTGACCGCCAGTGCGTCGGCGCCGGCCTGCAGGTAGCTCAGCGCCAGGTCGCTGAACGCATCCTCGGCCGACTCCGGCTCGTCACCGGACAGCTCGCGCCCGACGACCGCCGGCGCGGGCACCGCCGCGATCACCGCGTGGTCGCCGACCTCGTGCAAGCATGCCACCAGCTCCGCGCCTCGGGCCGCCTCAGGACTCTGCGCCAGGGCATCAATCGCGGCGTCCCCACGCTGCCCGGTGGAGATAGCGCTACGGATCGTCTCGTGCGCCACGAACACGAACATCGCATCGGCCATTGCGAGCGCCGCCGCGTCGGCGATCAGGCGCTGCCCGATCGTGGGGTCGCGCCACCAGTCGGCTTGGGGCTGGTGGACGAGCTCTGGCAACTGCTCCCACACGATCGGCGCGAACGCCAGCGTCTCGCCCGCCAGCGCCGCGCGGAATCGATCAGCTCGGATCAAATCCGCACGACTTGCCGGTTGGGCTTGCCCGACGGCCATTCCCCGAAGTACTTGAGCACCGCTTCCGGTGGCCGGCGCTGCTCCCAGTCGGCGACGAACTCTTCGAAGGGACGTGCGTTGGCCAGCCGGCGATCACGGTGCTCCTTGCGGAGCTCCCGCGTGCCGGACTCGTCGATGAGCAGCGTCTCGGGGTCGTAAGCCACGGCGAACACCTCGCGCGCCGTCCAGTCGCTGATAAGGTCGGCCCGCAGGTCGGCGATCACCGCCTCCGGGTCGCGCTCCAGCACATCGCCGTAGCCGCCGCTGCCCTGGGTGCTGGCGGCCAGGACGTCGCCCTCCTGCACGATCCTGATCCCCCGCGTCTGATGCTCGACGATCACCTCGCCGCTAAGCGCGGTGTCGCCGCCCGCCAGCGAGTAGTCGTCGGTCGGCAGGTTCGGCTCTCCGGCCGCCATCAGCTCCAGCAGGTCGGCGCCGAGCACCCTGATGCCGGGGATCACCGTCATGGAGTAGGCGCCGAACAGGCCGTTATGGGCGGGAAACAGGGACTCCTTCTGGCTGGAGGTGAAGGCCAGGTGCGGGGTCCCGTACACCACATAGCCAACCGCGGCGCCGACGCCGCCCCGATACTTGCCAAACCCGCAGGTGTCCCGCTGCTGCTTCTGGTACAGATGCAGCAACGGGAACTCGGATTCGATGTCCTCAACGTCAGGCGCCTTGCCCCACGGGCCGTGCGGGAATCCCCAAACGTCGATCCCGTCGCGGTCGCTGCGGGCGGCCAAGCCGTAGGCATTCAGGGGATACCCCATGAAGTCGGTAACGCGCACGCCATGCTGGTTGGTGCCGGCCACCATCACCGCCGAGGCGCTGGAGGAGGTGAAGCCGCAGACCAGGTCCCGCTGATCACTGGGGTACATCACCTTGGACAGGGCGACGCCCAGCAGCGGGAACACCATCGCGCCCACCAGCGGCGAGCAGCTGATCGCCGCCTCGGGATCGGCGTCGAAGAACGAGCCGTGCGGGACGCGCATGTCGATGTGGTCGAACATCCCCGAGGAGATCGGGAAGTCGTGGAACGGGAACTGGTACAGGCCGACAGCGCAATGCCCGCGGATCACGTTGGTGAACGCGTTGTAGGAGCCCTCGTGCTCAGGCGAGGTACCGGAGAAATCCAGGGTGAGGCGATCGCCCTGCACCGTAACGGCCACCGATGCGCGCAGCAGCCCGTCTTCGTGCCCGGTGGTGTCCATGAACACGTTGTGGCGGTAGATGCCGTCCGGCCATTGCTCGATCCGGCGGCGCACCCCGGCCGACGTCTGCTGGATCATGCGGCGGAACAGCCCCCGCACCAGACCGGCGCTCTTGCGCCGGGCGAGGTCCTGCAGGCGGATCCGAACGCGGTCGCATGCCGCCACCCGCGCCTTGACATCGGTGACCTGCATCCGCGGGGCGCGGGAGATGAAGTTCTCCATCATCAGCAGCAGGTCGGTCTTGAGCTGGTAGCGCTCGCCGATCTTGATCGGCGTCAACTTCATGCCTTCGTCATGGCGGGTGTGGGCCTGGGTGATCTCTCCCCCCGGCTCGCTGCCGCCGGTCTCTGACTGGTGGGCGCCCGAGACGACCCAGGCGAGTAGCTCGCCGTCGCTGAACACCGGCATGAGGGCGAACTGATCCGGGTTGTGGATGCCGCCGTACAGCGCCTCGTTGCAGTAGTAGATGTCGCCGTCGGCGACCCCCACCGACGGGTCGTCGCGGAAGCGGTTAAGCACGAACTTGATCGGCACCTGCCCGGTCACCGAGTGCAGATAGGTCCCGAGCACGGCGGACACCAGGTCCCCGGCAGCGGTATAGACCGCCACCAGCGTGTCACCGGAGTGCAGCATGCTGGAGATGCCCATCTTGGTCATCACCTCCTTGCCCTCCTGGAGCATGAGGTTGACGTTCTCGGTGTAGATCTCGTAGTCGCCACGGGCGAGGCGGCCGGCGTCCTGGAGCTCCAGCTCGGTCGGCGCCTCCAGCGTCATGGCGCGCGTCACCATGTCGGCATCAAACATGGTCGGCCTCCTGATCGTTGGACAGAACGATTCCACCACGGTCGTCGACCTCACAGCTCCAACCGGGAGCGATCACGACCGTGGTGTCGTCGGAGTCGATCAGCGCCGACCCGGCGAACCGGTGACCGGGCCGCAATCCGCTCATCTCGTACACCGGCGTCTGCACCGGGCCCGCGTCGGCCTCAAACAGCGCCGAGCGATAACCGGTGAGGGCCTCCGAAGGGTCGGCGGGAACCGCCGTCAGCCGCGGACGTTCCCGCGTGGGCTGCGGTAGGGTCGCCTTGAGGATGAAGGCCTCGATCTCCACGCCGGCCTCCGGGTTGAGCCCGAGGGGACTGTAGGCCTCGCTGAACTCGCGTTCGAACGCCGCGTAGATCTGCTGCATGTCGTCGGTCGACCCAACGCGTAGCAGTGGAGAGGCGACCCGCTTGACGTTCAGCTGGCCGCCGAACTTCATGTCGAGCTCCAGCGCGTAGGAGATCTGGTCAGGATCGAAGCCCTCGCCGGTGAAGTCACGGCGCGCCAGCTGCTCCAGCGCTCCCACCACGTCGTTGAAGGCTGCGAAGTCCTCGAACCAGACGCGGGTGATCGGCGTGAGCAGCGGCAGACGGCGCGAGCGCTCGTACACGTGCAGGACGTCCATGGTCGAGGAGCCGTAGGCGCAGAAGGTGGACGAGAACGGGAAGATGACCACCTTGCTCATGCCGGCGGCCTCGGCGTAGCCGCAGCAGTGAACGGGGCCGGCCCCTCCGGCGGCGAAGATCACGAAGTCCCGCGGGTCATAACCCTTGAGCACCGTCTGCTTGTAGATCTCCGCGCCCATCTTGGCGTCGATGATCCGCTTGATCAGCAGCGCGGCCTCGGGCACCTCCATCTCCAGCTTGCCGGCGACACCATCCCGGATGGCGCGCTCCGCGCGGCGTGGGTTGAGCTTGAGCTGGCCGCCGTGGAAACGATCGGGACTCAGGTAGCCCAGCACCAGGTCGGCGTCGGTGACGGTCGGCGCGCGGCCGCCCTGGTCGTAGGCCGCGGGCCCGGGGATGGAGCCGGCGCTCTCGGGCCCCACGTCGAGGCGGTTGCCCAGGAGCGGATCGACGCTGGCGATCGAGCCGCCACCCGAGCCGATGGACCGCGTGTCGAGGATCGTGGCGTCGATCGTCCAGCGGTCGATCGTGGGCGCGAACTGGTAGAAGCGGGTGCTGCCCTCGACGACCATCGCGATGTCGAAGCTGGTCCCCCCCATGTCGGTGACTACGACATTGGCGTAGCCGTAGGAGCGGCCGAGCGACGCACTGCCCATCAGCCCCGCCACCGGGCCGCCGTTGTAGGTGTGCACCGCGGCCGAGCGGAACACGCTGGCCATCCCGCCGGTGTTGTGCACCATCATCAGCGGCTTGCGGTAGCCGCCGCCGCGCAGGCCCTGGCCGATTCCGATCAGCTCCTCGTACATCGACTGATGCAGGTACGCGTTAAGAATCGTCATCGTCGTGCGCGTGTACTCCAACTTGCGCGGCGACACCTCGCTGGAGAGGAAGACCGGCATGCTGCCGAGGTACGTCTCGTTGTACTCCTGCTCGATCAGCTCGCGGATCCGCTGCTCGTGCTCCTGGTTCATGAACGCCCACAGCAGCGAGACGACGAACCCGCGGACCCCGGCGTCCACCAGCCGGTCAAGCTGCGCCAGCAGATGGTTCTCATCCAGCGGACGCAGGACCTCCCCGCGGTAGTCGACGCGCTCCTTGACGCCCACCGTCAGCGCGCGCGGGATCAGCGGGAGGGGCTTGTCCGCTCCGGCGATGTTGCGCTGCTCCTTGAACGGGATGCCGTCGGACCACTGGCTGGCGCGGCCGACGAGCACCGTGTCCTCGAAGCCCTCGGTCATGAGCAGCCCGAGGCGGGGGCCCTTGCGCTCGATCAGCTTGTTCATCGCCAGCGTCGTCGAGTACCGGATGATGTCGGTGCCGGCGAGGAGCGCTTCGGTGCTCAAACCAAACCGGGCGGCGGCGTCGTCGATCGCCCGCGTCATTCCCTGTGAGAGGTCGAACGGGGTCGTGCGAGCCTTGCACCACACCTCCCGAGTGTCGTTGCTCACGTAGCAATCGGTGAACGTGCCGCCGATGTCGATCTCGATAGAGGCGGTCATGACGCATCCACCGCCGGCGCCGCCGCCGTCTTCAGCGCATCGACGTCCAGCTCTATGTCGTGGGTGATCGGATGGCCGGGAGGCAGATACTCGACCTCGATCAGCGTTGCGCAGCCCGGACAGATGAACTCGAGCACGCGGCACCACGTCGGGTCGGGCGCGAAGTTGTAGTCGCCGGCTACGACCGGCCGGTGGATCTCCCGCGGATCCCGTTCCCACACCAGGCAGCCGTGCTTGTAGTTGCACCGCGCATCGCCGAGATCGTGGTCGCAGCGCACGCAGTGCCAGCGCTCGGATCCGAGGTCGACGTCCAGGTACTCCGTGATCCGCCTTCGCATGCTCAGCTCTCCTTCACCAGGATTCCGTAGCCCTGTCGGCTGAAGCTGACCGACCAGCCGCCGGGGACGAAGATGGTCGTGTCCGGCGCCTGCAGGAACACCGGTCCGGCGGCCGGCGCAGAGTCGGGTACTCCGAGGCCGCTGACCGTCGGCACCGCCAGGCGCCCGCTGTCGGTCGTGACCTCACGCACCTGACGCTCGGCGTGGCCGTCCTCGCCGGTGAGCATCTCCACCGACGGGTTGTGGGGTACCGACACCCGGAGGCCGCAGCGTCGCGCGGTGATCGCAGCCGGGCCGCCGCCGGTCGTCGCGCCCGAATCACGCAGCAGCGAGGCCAGGTCGGTCTCCCGCGGCCCGCGCTCGTCGATGTCCAGGATGGCCCGCACGCGGTCGAGGTCGGTTATGCCTTCGGACCGCAGGTCACGCCGGGCGTTGTCGCCCAGTCGCTCCACCGCATCGGCCAACGCTTCCGGCGCCGCCCCCGCGGGAACGACGGCCTCGTAGGAGTGCGCGAGCGGCAACAGGGACGCTCCGAACGCCGAGAAGACCGAGCTGTGGGGGAACACGACGACGCGCCGGACTCCCAGGCTCTCGGCCGCGGCCGTGCACAGCAGCCCGCCACCACCGCCATAGGAGAACAGCCAGCGGTCGTCGGGCGCCGAGTCAGACAGCTGAGGATGACGCTCGGCCCAGCCGCGGAGCTGAGCCGCCAGCTCCGCATGGATGGCGTCGCGCGCCCGCAGCAGCGCCTCCTGGGCCCCGAGTCCGAGCGCCTGGGCAAACCGCGCCGCGGCCGCCCCGGCCGCATCGGGGTCCAGGCGTCGGCGCCCCCCGAGGAACTCGCCCGGTTCCAGGTAGCCGAGCAGCAGCCAGACGTCGGTCGGCGTGAGCCGGTCTCCGCCCAGGCCGTAGCACGCCGGCCCGGGCGACGCGCCCTCGCTCTCGGGTCCGACGCCGATCGTCCCGTCGGCGGCGAGCGAGATGATCGAGCCACCCCCGAGGCCGAACGAGGTGATCGCCACCGACGGATGCGGGATCACCAAGGGACCGACCTCGGTCACGTCCCGCACCGGCACCTCAGCGTCGGTCAACAGTGCGACGTCGGTCGTCGTGCCGCCCACGTCGAAGGTGCAGACGTACCGCGCCCCGAGCTCGGCGGCAACATAGCCGGCACCGAGGACACCGGCGCCCGGGCCGGAGTCATACGTGTCGATGGCGCGGGTCTTGGCCACGCGGCTGGTCGAGCCGTCGGTGTTGACGATCAGCAGCGGGCGGATCAGGCCGCGGTCGCGGACGCCGTCCTCGGCGGTGTAGAGCGTGCGGGCGAGCCGGGGATGCAGATAGGCGTTGATCACCGCCGTGGCCGTCCGCCCGAAGTCATCCGGCGCCAGCGAGACACGTGAGGCCATCAGCAGCGGCACCGCCCCCAGGTAGTGGCGCGGGTAGGAGCGGTCGATGATCGCTCGGGCGCGCAGCTCGTTGGCCGGGTTGAGGTCCGCGTTGGCGAAACTGAGCACCAGCAGCCGGACGCCGCGCTCCAGCAGCTCTCGCACCGCGGCCTCGATCTCGCCCGGTAACGGCTCGGCGATCACCGTCCCGTCGGCGTCCACCTGCTCGGTGACGCCCCGCACGAGCTCGGGGTCCACGAACTCGTTGAGCACCGCCGCCTGATCGAAGCCGGCGTACAAACCGGCCTGTGCCCCGGCGGTGACGATCAGGCCGACCGTCGCCCCGCGGCGCTCGACGATCGTGTTGGTGGCGACGGTGGAGCTGAAGTGCAGCTGCTCCAGGGCGCCCAGGAATGCCCCCAGCTCCTCCCCCAGTGCGGCCGCCGCCGCCTCGATGCAGGCCGCGAAGCCGACGGTCAGGTCCTGCGGGGTCGTGTCAACCTTGACCTGAACGGTGCGCTCCCCGTCGGAGACGAACCCGTCGGTGAATGTTCCACCGGTGTCGATGCTGAGCGCGAACGACCGCCGCGACACTCCGTCGTCGCCCGGCGGCGCCGTCTGGGCCCGCGTCGCCGACACCGCCGGTGCCACCCCAGCGCTACTGACACTCATCGCTCGTCCCCCTTCAGAGTCGGGATCTTCACCGCGCTGGCGCGCGCCTGCGCGGTCGCGGCCTCATAGCCCGCGTCGACATAACGGGCGATGCCGAGTGCCGGATCGCTCCAGAAGGTCCGAGCCAGCTTGCGCTCCGCCAGCTCGGTTCCGTCGGCGATCAGCACCATCCCGCTGTGAATGCTCTGGCCGATTCCGACTCCGCCGCCGTTGCCCACCGCCACCCAGCTCGCCCCCTGCGCGGCGTTGAGCAGGGCGCACAGGATTGGCCAGTCGGCGATCGCGTCGCTGCCGTCACGGAGTCCCTCGGTCTCCCGGGAGGGCGAGGCCACCGACGCCGGATCCATGTGGTCGCGTCCGATCGCCACCGGCCCAATCTCCCCGGCTCTCACCAGCTCGTTGAGGGCCAGCGCGACGGCATCCCGCTGCCCGAGACCGAGCCAGCAGATCCGGGCCGGGAGTCCCTGGATCCGGACCCGGCGACGAGCAAGGGAGATCCAGCGCTCCAGCGACGGCGTTCCCACCACCTCCATCAGCGCGTCCTCCGAGCGGCGCAGGTCCTCGGGGTCACCGGTGAGGTTGATCCAGCGGTAGGGGCCGACGCCCTTTGCCAGGATCGGCCGCACGTACGCGACGACGAACCCCGGCATCTGCATCGCCTCGGGGATCCCGGCGTCGCGCGCCTGCGCCCGCAGGTTGTTGCCGTACTCGAATGCGACGGCGCCGCGCTCACGCAAGGTGAGCAGCGCCGTCACGTGGGCGGCGATCGACCGACGCACCTCCGCCAGGTACCGTGCGTCCTGTGGCCGTGCCTGCTGGGCTTGCGCGGGGGTGAAGCCGCTGGGGACGTAACCGTGCAGAAGGTCGTGGGCCGCAGTCTGATCGGTCACCACATCGAACTGCACGCCGTCGCGCACGAGCCGGGGGATCACCTCGGCGGCGTTGCCGACCAGGCCGATCGAGCCGGGACCGTCCGGATCCTGGAGCGACGCGACCGCATGCCGGTAGTCATCGGTGACGAGGTCGACCCAGCCGCCTTCGGCGCGGCGCTTGGCCCGCGCCGGGTCCACCTCCACGATCAGTGCCCGGCCGCCGTTGAGCGTGACGGCCAGCCCCTGGGCGCCGCCCATCCCGCCCAGTCCGGCGGTCAGCACCGTGCGGCCGTCCAGCGTGCCGTCGAAATGCGTGCGAGCCACGGCGGCGAACGTCTCGTAGGTGAACCCGAGCACGCCCTGGGTGCCGATGTAGAACCAACCGCCGGCGGTCATCTGGCCGTACATGGTCAGCCCCGCGGCTTCCAGCGCCCAGAAGTCCTCCGCGGTGGACCACGCGGGCACGAGCATCGCGCTGGAGATCAGCACGCGCGGCGCATCCGGATGGGTCGGCAGGATGGCGACCGGCTTACCGGACTGGACGATCAGCGTCTCGTCGCCGCCCAGCCCGCGCAGCGACGCGATGATCGCCTCGAGGCTGGGCCAGTCCCGCGCCGCCTTCCCGTGGCCGCCGTAGACGATGAGCTCGTCGGGGCGTTCAGCCACCGCCGGATCCAGGTTGTTGAGCAGGCAGCGTAGTGCGCCCTCCTGCTCCCATCCGCGGCAGCTGGGTGTCCGGCCCAGCGGGGTGGCGATCGCGCGGCGCGCGTGTCCCGCACGCGCCGCGCCGGCCTGCGCCTCGACGGCGGCGCCGTTCACGCCCGGGGGTGGCGCTCGATCGTGACCCCGTCGCCGGGTACCGGCTCGATCTCGTCGGCGACGCGGGCACCGACGTCGTCGAGCAGGCTCTCATCGTCGATTGTTCCGAGCTCCTCATGGGCCTGTGCCTCGGCCTCGAGCAGCGCCTCCTGTTCATCGGCGACCTTGGACTCGGCCACCACGTCGATGTCGCGACTGATCAGGTAGTAGAGGATCGCCGCCACCGGGAAGCCGATGAACGGCGACAGGTCGCCACCGCTCAGAGACTTGGCGACGGGGCCCTCCCAGATGTTCGTCGTGTTCATGAACGGGATCATCACGCAGAAGCCGACGACGTACGCGGTGAGTCCGCGCCACGCCCAGGCGCCGTACAGACCGTGCGGCTTGAACAGCTCCCGGATCGCGTAGCGCTCGTGACGGACGAAGAAGAAATCGACCAGGTTGATCGCCGTCCACGGGATCATGAAGTAGAGGACGAGGGTCAGGAAGGCGTTGAAGTTCGTCAAGAAGTTCGACGGCAGCGCCAGCGCAAGCACGGTTCCCGCAACGGTGATGAACAGGATGCTGATCCAGCGGGCGGTGAACGTCGGCCGGATGCGCTTGACGGTGTCGACGGTGGTCAGCGTCGAGAGACCCCCGCTGTACATGTTCATCGCCGTGACCGCGACGAGGCCCGGGATCGAGCACACCATGAGGATGCCGCCGAATCCGTGGAAGAACTTCTGCGCCTCCGCGTGAACCGCCGCCACCGGCTGCAGGGTCGGGTTCGGAGCCAGGATGAACGCGCCGAGCAACATGATCCCCGCGCCGATCGCCGAGCCGCCATACGTCCACCAGAACACGGTCGAGGTCTTGGTCTCCTTGGGCAGGTAACGGGAGTACTCCGACACGTACGGGGCCCATGTCAGCTGGTAGCTGACGACGGCGCCGAACTGCACCAAGAAGATGCCGAAGGAGAACTTGCCCAGGTCGAAGGAGTGCGCCGGGAGTGACACGTTGGCCAGCGCCACGATGGTGAAGATGGCGTAGGCGGCGATGAACAGCCACGTCGCGTAGCGCAGGCCCACGTGGATGTACCGATAGCCGATGACCGTCAGCAACAGCGACAGGATCACGACCGGCATGTCGGCCCAGAAGTTGCTGAGGCTGGGGAACAGCTCCTGCAGCGTCTGGCCGCCGAGGATCGTGTTGAACACGTTGTAACCGATGAACAGCAGCACGGCGACGATCACTGGGAGCAGCGAGCCAAAGTAGCCGAACTGCGCGCGGGACTGGATCATCTGCGGCAGCCCCAGCTTCGGGCCCTGGGCCGAGTGAAACGCCATGAACAGCGTGCCCACGAGGATCCCGAGGATGATGGCGATCGCCGCCCAGACGAAGTTCAGGCCGAGCGAGACACCGATCAGGCCGACGGCCAGCGTCGACAGCTGGGCGTTGCCCTGAAACCACACCGGGCCCAGGTGCCACGCCTTGCCGTGGCGCTCGTTCAGTGGCACGTAGTCGATCGACCGTACCTCCACCGTGGCGGCAGCCGCCTGCTGCTCAGCCGGCGCTGAAATCGCAGTCATTCCCTCTCCATTCGTGGGTGCCGGGTCAGGCACTTGCCGAGTCTGCGTTGTATACAAGACGGGGCCTGGGTTTGCAATAGTCGCGGCTTGTTGACGTCGTTCCGGCGCCGAATCCTGGCCCGTAGACCCGCCGGGTGCAGGGGCCCAGTGGACAGAAACCGGTGCGGATGGCTATCCGTGGGGACCAGACGGACGTCTGACCTGCACGGATCTCGGTCGCCCTCATGGCGCTTGGACCGGCTCGGCCGGGCCGGCGAGGATGCTCAGCGGCAGCGTGAAGCCGACGTTCCACATGCCGCCGTCGACGACCTCCAGCAGCTTCAGGTCGCCGGCCAGGCTGCAGGTGACATACGCATCCTCGCGTGTCAGGCCGTGCTCCTCCACGAGCCACGTGATCGTCTCGCGCACCGCCCGGCGCGCTCCCTCCATGAGATCAGGCGCGATGCCCATCGTTCCGTGGTGGCCGGCGCCATCGACCAGCGGGGTGAACGCTCCGGCCGTCCGGAAGCGTGGCGCGCCGATCGTGCGCTGCTCGACGGTGAGACGCAGGCGCGCGTGCATGTCGCATTCCAGCGCCGCCAGGCAGACCTCTCCGTCGCCCTGGGCGCCGTGGGGATCGCCGCAGGAGAACATCGCCCCATCGCACCACACCGGCAGCCAGACGGTGGAGCCCGCCGTCAGATGACGCGTGTCGATGTTTCCGCCGCCCTTGTGCGGCGGAAACGCGGGCGCGGTCTCCGGCTCGTCCGGATGGGTGCCCATCGTGCCCAGGAACGGCGCCAGGGGAACCGTCGCCTGCGGGCAGACGCTGACCGTGACACCGCTGCGCAGGTCAAAGGTGCGGACAAACGGCTCCGGGAAGTCGTCGGGCAGCAGTCCGAGCTCTGGCTCGGTACCGCACCAGCCCCACGGACCGGGCGTCAGCGACAGGATTTCGACGCGCAGCGTGTCCCCGGGGCGCGCCCCGGCCACGTATATCGGGCCGAGCAGCCGGTAGATGGTGTCGAAGTCAAAGCTGGTGTCGGCGTAGCTGTCGCCCTCGGAGATCTGACCGGCGCCCGCCATCTGCAGGTCGAGATCGACCACGTCGCCCGAGGCGATCCGCAGCGTCGGCTCCATCCGCCGATCCCACCGATGGTGGTAGCGCGTGGCGTCTACTCGGTGCTCCATCCCGTCCTCCCGTCGCTGTGGGCGTTGGCGATCCAGCTGCGATCCAGCTCGGCGACCGAGCCGGCGCCGGCCAGCGTCATCGCCAGCGACAGCTCATCGACGAGCAGGCTGACGGCCCGTGCGGCGCCGGCTGGGCCGCCGGCCGCGAGGCCGTACAGCAGGGCACGGCCGCTCAGGCAGGCGCGAGCACCGAGCGCCAGCGCCTTGACGATGTCGACGCCACGGCGAACCCCGCCATCCATGTAGACCTCCAGCTCGCCGCCGACCGCGTCGACCACGCGCGGCAGGACGCTGATGGAGGACGGCGCGGCGTCCAGCTGGCGGCCGCCGTGGTTGGAGACGACGACGCCGGCGACGCCGAGCCGGGCGGCCTGCTCGGCGTCCGCCGCCCGGAGAATGCCCTTGAGCACGATCGGCCCGTCCCAGCGCTCCTGCAGCCAGCCGATGTCGGTCCAGCTCAGGGCCGGGTCGAACTGGCTGTTGATCATCTCGGCGAGCGGCCGGGCCGCCGCTTCGGAGGCTCCGGCCAGCAGCGCGGCCTGCGAAAGGATGCGGGGGCGGCTGATGAACTCGGCGCTCCACCGCGGGCGCCTCAGGCCCTGGGCGATCGATCGTGCTGTCACCCGTGGGGGCATGGTGAAGCCGTTGCGTCGGTCCCGCTCCCGCGCTCCCGCCTGCGCCACATCGACGGTGACCATGAGTGCGCTGTAACCGGCGGCGCGGGCGCGGCCCAGCAGGGACTGGACCAGCCCGCGGTCTGGTCCCACGTAGATCTGGAACCAGCGTGGTCCCGGGCTCATCTGGGCCACGTCGTCGATGCTGCGCGACCCGGCGGACGACAGCACGTACAGGCCGCCGGCGCTGTGGACCGCCCGCGCCACGGCCACCTCGCCGTCGTGATGCACCAGCCCGGTGAGGCCGGTGGGCGCGCCCAGCAGCGGAATGGCGAGACGCTGGCCGAGAACGGTGGTGGTCAGGTCGAGGTCGACGGTGCCGGTGAGCACGCGCGGGATCACCGCCAGCGCGCGCAGGTCGGTCTGGTTGCGCTCCGCGGTCAGCTCGTCGCCGGCAGCGCCGTCGATGTAGTCGAACACCGTCCGCGGGACCCGGCGGGCGCCGAGCACGCGCAGCTCGGCGATGTTGCCGGCACGCTGGGCGCGGGCGCCGGCGGCCAGCCGCCGGCGCAGGGCGACGGGCGCCGTGGAGAGATCGGTGCGTACCTGGCGGGCCAGCATGGGCAGGAACCCCGCACGGGTGACCGCGCGCGCCCGTCCGTTGCGCTGGGCGCTCACCGGGCGCGGCCCGTCGTGCCGTGTACGTCCGCCCCCTGCGAGAGCCGGCCGATCAGCGAGGCCGAGACAGCGGCGGTCTCCGCCACCACCGCCTCGTCGACGAGCTCACGGACATCCCCTCGGGAGTGGTAGTAGGGGTAGTCCGGGCGCCAGATCAGGCACGACGGAACGCCCACGTCCCCAAACGGGGCGTGGTCGCCGAAGGTGCTGCGCTGGTTCAGGACGCGGTCGGGGACCCACCCCATCTCCCGCGCGGTTCGCGCCGCCAGCTCCGCCATCCCTGCATGGGCGGACCAGATCTCCCGCTGGGCTGGATACGCGCTGGCGACGCCGTCGAGGTTGACCATCCCGGCGGCATCATCCAGCTCATCGCCGTGGGAGTGCGCGTAGGCGGTCGCTCCCCACACCCCGATCTCCTCCGCGGCAGATGCGATGAAGACGATCCGGCGCCGGCGGCGCGACTCCGATAGGACGCGCACACACTCCAGCAGGCTGCCGAGGCCGGTGCCGTTGTCGAAGATGCCCGGACCCTCCGCCTGGCTGTCGTAATGCGCGCACACGATCACGTGCCCCGGATCGCCGCCGTCGTCGGCCGCCGGGATCTCGCCGACGACGTTGTGCGCGGTCGCCTCCGCATACGTGGCATCGTGGCTGAGGCGGATCTCGACCGGACCGGCGGTCAACGTGGAGATGAGGACGCGCCCGGCGGCGTGTCCGATCGTCACCCCGGTGTAGGGCACCGGCCGTCCCTGCCAGGGCGCACTCAGGGGCGGCGGGTACAGGGCGCCCGCGAAGTTGCCGACGATCCCGTCCGGCGTCTCGCAGATGTGCACGAAGCCCGCGATCCCCCGATCGGTCAGCTGCGTGCATAGGTCGAACGGGAACATGCTGTGGGCCAGCACGACACTGCCCCGGAGCTCGGTTCCACCACGCTCCAGGCGCCGGAAGTCGGCCTCGCCGGCCTCGCCGAGGTAGATGGCCTCGCCGCTGACCGGCCCCGGGGTCGTGTACTGCAGGAAATGACACTCGATCTCGGTCCCATCCCCCACCACCGAACAGGTGGCGCGGGCGGGGGAGGCGCCAAGGTACGGGAACGCCTCGAGCCGCACGTTGGTCAGCCCCAGTTGCCCGAAGCGCTCCAGCAGGTAATCACGAGCCTGCGCCTCGCCCGGAGTTCCGCTGTAGCGGTTGCCGATCTCGGCCAGGTCGTCAAGCGTGCGGCCGAGGCGACGCGGGTCGAGGCGCAGGACATCGTGGTTCAACGGAGGTCTCCTTCAGGAGGGGTGGGCGCCGGCCTGACGGCTGGCACCCGCACGACGCCGTACTGAAGGCATCCCTCTCCAAGGCCGATCAGACATGTGCAGCGTATACAACGCGGAATAGACAGTCAACCGCAGGCGTCGGCGTCACGCGAGTTGCCCGTCCCGCTTGCGCCGCGCCACCATCGACAGCATCTCGAACATCGCGTTCGCCGCGAACAGCGCCGTCGGCTGCCCGGGGCCGTCGTACTGGGGGGCGACCTCGACGACGTCGTAGCCCACGAAGGGGATCCCAGCGAGCGCCCGCAGGTATTGCATGGCCTGAAAGCTGCTGGGCCCGGCCACCTCCGGCGTCCCGGTGCCCGGGCAGAAGGCGCAGTCCACGAAGTCGACGTCGAACGACAGGAAGGCCGGTCCGTCCCCCACGCGGGCGGCGGCCCGCTCCGCCAACTGCTCCGGCGAGAGCGTCGCCAGCTCGGTCCACGGGATCGTCTCCACGCCGAGCTGTGACGGGATGCCCTCGTCGTCCTCGCCGTATAGCGACCCACGCATGCCGGCCTGGAGCATGCGCGCAGGGTCGACGATGCCCTCCTCCAAAGCGCGCCGGAACATCGTCCCGTGGGCGTAGGGCAGCCCGTTGTAGCTGTCCCACAGGTCGGTGTGTGAGTCCAGCTGCACGAGACCGAGAGGGCCATGGGCCGCCGCGAGGGCGCGCAGCTCGGCCAGCGTGATGGAGTGATCGCCTCCCATCCCGATGCCCACGACACCGCCCTGCCCGATCGGCGCGACGAACTCCTCAATCCGGCGCAGGGTGTCCTCGATATACCCGGGCGCCGTCGGCGCGTCCCCATAGTCGATGCAGGACAGGGCGCCGAACACCTGAACGCGCTGGACCGGGTTGTAGGTGCGAATCATCCCCGAGGCCGAGCGGATCGCCTCCGGCCCGAACCGCGTGCCGGAACGAAACGACGTCCCGCCGTCCCACGGCATGCCGAACACGGCCACCTCGACGTCCTCCAGGTCCTTGACCACGGGGAGCCGGGCGAAGGTGCGGGGGCCGGTGAATCTCGGCGCCTCCAGGGCGTTCCACGGCTCATACATTCAGCGAACCTCCTTGAGATGACCATGTCGGTGAGCGATAAGCGATGAGCGGCGCGATCATGGGGTAGCCCTCACGCGTGGGGCGGGGGCGGCAGCAACGGGGGCACCGCCGAGTCGACGACGACTTCGATCAGCATCGGCTCGGCTCCCGCGGCCGCCGTCTGTATCGCCTCGCGCAGCTCTTCCGGGGCGGTCACTCGCGTGGCCGGGCACCCATACGAGGCCGCCAGTGACAGGAAGTCGATCCCGGGCAGCTCCAGGCTCGGTACGCCCTCCAGACCCCCGAAGGCGGCCACCGCCTCGAGGATCGCGTACCGGGAGTTGTTGACCACGATGAACGTGACCGGCGTTCCCAGCTGCACCGCGCTCCACAGGGCCTGCGGCGCGTACAGCGCCGACCCGTCCCCGACCAGGCACACGACCGGGCGACCGGGCTGTGCGAGCGCGATCCCGACCGATGCGGGCATGGCGAAGCCGAGCCCGCCGCTGGCACAGGCAAAGAAGCTGACGGGGCGGCGGATCCAGAGGTGGCGGCGCAGGTCGTTGCGGTGCGACGGCGCCTCCTCGACGAGCACGGCGTTCTCCGGCAGCGCTTCGGCGAGCGTCGCCATCAGGAACGCCGGCGTGATCGGCTCCGACGCCGCCGGTGGTGGTGGTGGCAGGCGGCCGGCGGACGATGGATCGCCGCCGGGAGCGGAGATGCGCTCCAGCAGCGCCGCCGCGATCGCCCGGACGTTGCCGACCACGCTCAGGGTGCTCGGCGCGCGCGCGGCCTCGTCGGGATCGTCGGTGATGTGCACGATGGCCGGCAGCGCCTGGTCGCCTGGCTCATATGGCAGGAACGCGAACACCGGCGCACCCATCACCAGCGCAACGTCGACGTCGGCCAGCTGCGCCGCGGCGGTAGCGTATCCCGGCGCCAGGTGGCCGCGGTAGCGCGGGTGATCCTCGGGAAAACCGAGCCGCGGCGACTGCGGCGCGGCCCAAACGGCGGCCTGCAGCCGCTCGGCCAGCCGCGTCACCTCGCTCCACGCCCCGTCACGGTCGGCACCGGCGCCGACAATCAGCGCGGTGGTGGCGCCGCTGGTCAGCCGGTGCGCCAGGTCATCGAGCGTAGCGCCATCCAGGTCCCCGGCGGCGCGGACGTCCCCCCCGACGGTGGAGAACGAGGCGCCGCTGGTGGCGGCGTCCCAGTCGTCGGCCGGCACCGAGACGAAGACCGGGCCACACGGCCGCGTCTGCGCCAGCGCCCAGGCGCGGTCGATCGCCGCCGGCACATCCTCGGCGCGCGCCGGCTGCTCGCTGTGCTTGACATACGGCGCCATCAGCTCGACTCCGCGAGCGAACAGGAAGGGCTCGAGCGCCAGCTGGCGGCGGTCCTGGTTGCCGCCGGTGATCACGAGCGGTGCGCGATTGTGAAAGGCGTTGACGACGGCGCCCATCCCGTTGCCGACACCGCAGGCGCTGTGCAGGTTGACGAACGCCGGACGGCCGCTGAGCTGCGCATAGCCGTCCGCCATCGCCACCGCGACCGACTCGTGCAGAGCCATGACGTAGCGGAAGTCCGCCGGCAGATCGACCAGCAGCCCCAGCTCAGTCGAGCCCGGATTGCCGAAGATCGTCGTCATGCCGCGATGTCGCAGCAGCTCGATCGTGTGGCTGCGAACCGATCCGGGGTTGCGGACGGCGGGCACCGTCTCCATGGTCAGCTGCGGTCGGCCGTCAGCCGCCGGTAGGCCTCTGGATCGGTGGCGCCCTCCGTGCAGATGAGCAGCACGCGGGAGTCCTCGCCCAGCCCCAGCGCCTCACGAGCCCCGCCGACGTGCGGGTCGTCGGTTAGGGCCGTCATGGCCGCCAGTCCGGCGGCGCCGCACTCGCCGGCCACGATCCCGTCGGCCGCCAGCAGGCGGGTCGCGTCCGCGACGAAGGAGTCGGGCACCGCCAGGTACATGTCGATGCCGCGGGAGACGAGCGGCCAGGCGATCAGCGACGGGGTGGCGCAGTTGAGCCCCGCCATGATCGATTCCTGGGGGTGGGTCAGCGTGACGATCTGCCCGGCGGCGACCGACTCAAGCACGCACGCCGCCGACGTCGGCTCCACCCCGACGATCCGCGGCCGCGGGGCGGGCGCGGACCAGAAGTGGCGCACCACCGCCGCCGCGAGCGCGCCGACACCGATCGGCACCGCCACCACGTCGGGCCGACGCAAGCCGTCCCGTTCCAGCTGTTCCTCTATCTCGTCGAACACGGTGGCATAGCCCTCTATCACCCAGCCCGGCACCTGCTCATAGCCCTCCCACGAGGTATCGGAGATCACCAGGCAGCGATCGGAGGCGTCCTGGGCCGAGCGCCGCACGGCGTCGTCATAGCCACCGTCGACGACCGTCACCCGCGCGCCTTCGCCGGCGATCGCGTCGATCCGCGCCGCCACCGTGTTGTCCGGGACGTAGATGTCGGCTCCCAGGCCGAGCAGTGCCGCCATGTGGGCGACGGCCCGGCCGTGGTTGCCGTCGGTGGCGGCGCTCAGCGAGAACGGGTGCAACGGCCGCACCGCCTCCTGCAGCGCCTGAAACGTCGGCACCTGCTCAGGCGTGGCGCCGAGGCGATGAAGCAGCGCCCGGTACACCGCCCAGGAGGCGCCCAGCACCTTGAACGAGGGCAGCCCCAGCCGCGCTGACTCGTCTTTGACGAGCACCTCCGCCGCGCCCAGTCGCGCGGCCGCGGCGGGTGCGCTGCGCAGCTCCGTGGGCCGGTAGCCGGGCATGCTGGCGTGATACGTGCGGGGGCTGGCCGCCGCTACGAGCTCCAGTGTGTCCACCGGATGGGGCTGCAGCAGGGCCACCGCCGGACCATCGCCGGCCACCTGGGCCGCGGCGCTCACGAGCCGGGCCGCCGTGGGCCGTCCGGCTGGCGCAGGGCTGTCAGCACGCGCTCGGGGGTCATCGGCAGCCGGCGCATCCGCACGCCGACGGCATCGTGGATGGCGCTGGCCAGCGCCGGCGCGCACGGGCCGATCGGGGGCTCGCCGATGCCCCGGGCTCCGAACGGGCCTTTGCCCAGGTACAGCTCCAGAGCGATGGCATCGATGTCGGGCAGGTCGACCGATGTCGGCATCAGGTAGTTGGCGAACAGCGTGGAGCTCATCACGCCCTCGTTGATCTCGACCTCCTCGCTCATCGCGTAGCCGACGCCCTGGGCGACGGCGCCCTGGATCTGGCCGACCACACGCTGCATGTCGATGGCGCGGCCGACGTCGTGGCAGGCGATGTACCTGAGGATCCGCACCGCGCCGGTCTGCTCGTCGACCTCCACTTCGACCGCGTGGGCGCCGTGGGTGTAGTCCGGGTAGGAGCGCCCGCGGCCGGTGGAGGGATCAAATTCACCCGTCTCGGCGTCGAACGTGTCATGGCAGTAGGGCATCACGCTGCGGGCCTCGGCGGTCCGCGACAGCTCCGCCATCGAGATGGAGCGCGACGGGTCGCTCGCCACCGCCACCCGGTTCTCCGCGAACTCCAGCTCGGAGGACTCGCAGCCCAGCAGATCGCTCGCCACCGGGGCCAGCTTGCTCCGCAGCCCCCGGGCCACCTTGACGGTCGCGTTGCCCGACATGTACAGCTGCCGGGTGGCGAACGTGCCTCCGGTCAGCGGGTTCAGCGCGCTATCGCCGATGTGGACGCTGGTGCGGTCGACGGTCACGCCGAGGATCTCGCCGGCGATGTCGGCCAGCGACGCCGCCTGCCCCGCTCCGAGGTCGGTGACGCCGGCGCGGATCACCATCGTGCCGTCCTGCTCGAGGCCGATCCAGCACGACGCGCGGTCGGCGAAGAACACCGACCGCCCGTAGGGCTGCATGCTGCAGGCGAAGCCGCGCCCGACGCGTCCGCCGTTGGTCGGCTGACCGGGCTCGCCCAGCTCCTCCAGCACGCGGCGCATGCACTCCCGCGTGGCCGGCTCGGTGTCGATCTCCTCGCCGGTGACGCGGAGATCGCCGCGCTCGACGAAGTTGCGCTCACGGACCGTGGCCGGATCCAGCCCGACCTGCTCGGCGATCCGGTCCATCTGGGACTCGTAGCCGAACACCACCTGCATCGCCCCGAAGCCGCGCATCGCGCTGGTCGGCACGGTGTTGGTGAACACCGCCACGCTCTCCACGCGCGCATCGGCGCAGCGGTAGGGCCCGGTGGAGTTGACGGCTCCGGCGAACAGGACCCGTGAGCTCAGCAAGGGGTAGGCGCCGGCGTCGCCCACGATCGTGATGTCCTGGGCCACGATCGTGCCGTCGTCCGTGACGCCGGTGCGGTAGTGCATGTGGAACGGGTGGCGCTTCTGCCGGGCCAGCAGGGACTCCTGCCGCTCCCACACCATCCGGACCGGCCGCCGGGTCTTCCACACGAGCGCCGCCAGGTATGGCTCGACCGTCATGTCCTCCTTGCCGCCGAAGCCGCCCCCCATATACGCCGCTATCACCCGCACCCGGCTGTGGGGCAACTGCAGGATGTCGGCGAGTTGGCGCGCGTGCTCTATCACCTGAGTGGAGACGCGCAAGGTGATCACGCCATCGCTGTCGACCCAGCCGACGCCCGCCTCGGGCTCCAGGTAGGCATGATCGACGCGCGGGGTCTGATACGTCTCGTCGACGACGTGGTCGGCGCGCGCCATCGCCTCGTCGACGTCCCCGATCGCCGACCGCCAGGTCACATAGCGGTTGCCGCCCGGGTGCACGGCGGGGGCCCCGTCGCGCAGCGCCGCCTCGGTGTCGAACACGCCGTCGGCGTCCTCGTACTCGATCTCGACCAGTGCCGCCGCGTCCACCGCTGCGCCCGGGGTCTCGGCGGCGATGATGGCGATCGGCTCGCCGTCGTAGCGGACGCGGTCGATGGCCAGCACCGGCTGTACGATCTGGTCGATCCCCAGCCCCGAGGCCTCCTCGGCGATGACGTTGTGCGGGATGTCGGCGGCCGTCAGCACGGCGCGGACGCCCTGCACCTGGCGGGCGGCCTCGGTGTCGATGCTGGTGATCAGCGCGCAGGGGACATGGGCGCGCACGACGACGCCGTGCAGCATGCCCGGGAAGCCCCAGTCGTCGGCATAGGGGAGCGTTCCGGCGACCTTCTCGACGAAGTCACGGTGCGGGACTCGGCTCGTGCGTCCGCTGGGCGTGCGCGCCGGGCGCGGGGGGGCTTCAGTCGCCATCGTGCTCCCGGCGGCAGACGTCTCGGTAGGCCTCGACGGCGTCGAGGATCTTCGTGTAGCCGGTGCAGCGGCAGAGGTTTCCGGCCAGCGCGCGGCGCAGCTCCTCGCGGTCGGCGTCCGGATGGCGATCCAGATACCACTTCGAGGTCAGGATCATCCCGGGGGTGCAGAACCCGCACTGCGCGCCGGCGTGGTCCAGGAATGCCTGCTGCAGAAGATGCAGCTCGCCGTCGGGTGCCAGGCCGCGCACGGTGGTGACCTCGCAGCCGTTGGCCTGCACGGCGAACATCAGGCAGGCGTTGACCGGCTCGCCGTCCAGCAGCACGGTGCAGGTCCCGCACACGCCCTCGCCGCAGCCGAGCTTGACCTCAGGTGCTCCCGCTTCGACGCGCAGCAGCTCCAGCAACGACAGATTGGGACTGACCCAGGCGTCGGTGGCGCGGCCGTTGACCTGCAGCGAGATCGGCTGCTTGCTGACCGCGGTCACGCCCGCTCCGGATGACGGGCGCAGAGCGCCGCGGCGCCGGCTCGGCGCAGGGCGCGGCCGACGAGCACGGCCACCATCTGACGGCGGTACGCGACGCCGGCGTGAGTGCTCGGGCCGACCTGCACCTCATCAGCCACGGTCCGGGCGACCTCGTCGACCGGGGCATCGTCAAGCGGCTGGCCGAGCAGGGGCTGGGCCGCCTCCGACATGTCGGCGGGTCGGTGTCCGACCGCGCCCACCACCAGCCGCGCGCCGGTGAGCCGTCCGTCGCCGGCGCAAGTCAGGAGCGCCGCCACGTCGACCATGGCAAAGTCTCCGGCGCGCCGCGCGAGCTCCACGAAGCATGAGCCCTGCCCGGCGGCGAGCACCGGGACCTGCACGGCAGTGATCACCTCCGCGGGGGCCAGCGAGGTCGTCAGATGCGTCACCGCCAGCTCTCCGGCCGGGATCGTCCGCTCCCCGTCGGGGCCGAGCACCTGCACCGTGGCCTTGTGGGCGAGGGCGACGGAGGGCAGCTCGGCGGTGGCCTCGCCGTGAGCCAGCGAGCCGCCGATCGTGCCCCGCTGGCGGACTCGGACGTTGCCGATCTGGCGCACCGCCTCAGTCAGCATCGGCACGTGCTCGGCCACGACCTCCGAGTGCTCGATGTCGGCGTGGCGAACCAGCGCCGACAGCACGAGCTGGCCGTCGCGCAGCTCGATCGTGCGCTGATCGGCGCCGGCGAGGTCGATCAGGGCGGTCGGAGCGGCCAGGCGCAGCATCATCATCGGCACCAGGCTCTGACCACCGGCTATCACGTGGGCGTCCTCGCCGAGCTCCCCCAGCAGGTCGACCGCCTCGCTCCAGGACGATGCTCGGACGTAGTCGAACGCGGCCGCGTACATGCGCTCAGACGGTGGCGGGGGCGCCGATCTGATCCAGCACGGCCACCAGCGCGGCGTGGTTGCTGGTGACCACCGGCACGCCCAGCGCCGCGTGGATCTCCTCCCGGGCGTCGAGCGCGCGGAAGTTGGTGCAGGACGCGAACAGCAGGTCGATGTCGCTGCCGGCAAAGCACTTGGAGGCGAACTCGGCGATCCGTTCCGGCTCGACCTCGGCGATCGAATAGTTCTCGGTGATCCCCAGCCCGTGGATCGCCGCCACTTCCAGGCCGTCGGCCTCCAGGCTCTCCCGGATCTTCTGGTTGAGGCTCTCGACGTAGGGCGTGATCACTCCCACCCGGCGCCCGCCGGCGGCGCGAATCGTGCCGCGCACCGATGCCGCCACGCTGAAAGTCTCGGCGCCGGTCTCGCCGGCGATGCGCGTGATCAGCTGCGCCTCGTAGTCGTTGCCGCGCAGGGCTCCGGCGCTGGTGCAGCCGAACACCATCACGTCGGGCCGCGCCGACCGCAGATCCGAGATCGCCGTCGGGAGATGGTCGTCGAGCATCGCCGCCTCGCCCTCAGGCGTCGTCTCCTCCAGATACATGCGGGCGGTATGGAGAGTCGCGCTCGGAGGCAGCCGGCGATAGAAGTCGACCTCGATCACGGTGTTGGAGGACGGGACGATCAGTCCCACGCGGGTGCTCATCAGTCCGCCGCCGGGCTGGTCACGCGCGTGCCGAGTCCGTCTCCGGCGCCGTTGCTGGCCGCCGGCAGCGGCGGCGGTGCCGGAAGCTCCAACAGATCCAGCGGGTTCTGCTTGATCATCCGCTCCACTCCCTCCTCGCTGATCCCGGACTCGTGGACCGACTGCGCGAACACGCGCAGGCACTCCGCCGGCATCGGGTTGTGGCGCTGGCCGGCGTCGCTCATCAGAATGCAGCGTTCGGGGCCGAGCGCCTGGATCGCCTCGACGACGCGGGTCAGGGGGGCGTGGTTCCACATCGGCGAGACTGTGCAGTAGCCGAACTCGGCGTAGGCGCCCTGGGCCACCAGCGCCTTGAGCCCCTGAAGGTCCAGCGCAGGCACCTTGAAGAAGGGGTGGGTGATCATGATCTTCTCCACTCCGCGCTCGCGGGCGGTCGACACCAGCAGCTCGATCTCGGGGATCGACAGGTGGCAGGTGGAGAGGATGGCGCCGTGCTGGGCGGTCAGATCGAGCACGTCGATCAGGCCGTCGATCGGCTTTCCCTCGCTGCTGAACACCTCGATCCCGGTGTCGGTGGACTTGGCGACCGTGCTGGACTGCTTGTCGTAGGCGCCGGTGGAGCCGAACGTGCGCGCGTGATGCGCCGCGTCGACGGTCGGCATCCAGACGTGCTTGGCGCCCAGCTGCAGCGCGGACTCCACCGCCGCCGGATTGATCCCGCCGACGGCGCGGTTGAGCACGATGCCGCCGATCACCTGGATGCCGGGCACCAGCTGCTGGGTCAGATACGCGCGGCTGGTGGTGCGCTCGGAATGGCATTTCAACGACAGCGCCCGCAGACCCAGCGACGCCGCGTGCCGCGCCACCCCGACGTCGTCGGCGATCCGCGGGAAGAGGTCCGGCTCTGAGTGGACATGGACGTCCACCGCGCCTTTGATGTTGACGAACGGACCGATCATGGGGCTGACGTCACCTCTCTGGTTTGTCCTGCTGGAGTCTTGTTCCCATCCCGGAGCCAGCGCAGTTCGGCGAGCTCCGCCGGCGTCGGCGCCGCCAGCTCGGCGACGGTGTCGGACATGAGCAGCTCAAAGCCCGTACTGGCGTGCACGTCGGCTTCGCTGACCCCCGGCTGCAGGGCGTCGAGCCGCAGCCGGCCCGTCCGCTCGTCGAACCCGAGCAGGGCCAGGTCGGTGATGACCGCGGCCGGCTTGCTGCGAATCAGCCCCGCCTGCCGTCGCGCCTCGGGCCCGCTCAGGTAGCCGGGGCTGGTGATGAAGTCCACCCGCTCGACGAATCGCCGCGGCTCGTGGCGGGTCATGATCATCACCTCGCGGCAGCTCGAGACGATGTCGTTGGCGCCGCCGCTGCCCGGGAGACGGACCTTGGGATGGTCCGGGTCCCCGATGTAGCTGGTGTTGACGTTTCCGTACTGGTCCAGCTGGCCGGCGCCGATGAAGCCGTAGTCGTAACAGCCGCGCTGTCCGTACAGGAACAGGTCGTTGATGGACGTGAGCATGAACGCGTCGTGGGCGGCGCGCATCTCGTTGGTGGAAACCGGCAGGCGGCCCGGCAGCATCCGGGGGCCGATTGAGCCGCCCTCAAGCACGATCGTCAGCGACGGAGCGTGCAGGCGCTTGGCCAGCACGCTGGCCTCCAGCGGCGATCCGACCCCGGCGAACACGACGCGGCCGTCGCGCAGCAGCCGGCTGCCGGCGATCGTCATCAGCTCGACCGGGGTGGCCGCGTCGGTCATCACGCGGCCCGCTCGGCGCCGGTGATCCTCATCCGGACACCAGCTCACGCGCGCGGCGGCGCTGCTCCAGCAGCGTCGAGGCGCCGATCATGTCCAGGAAGCCTGCGAAGCTGCCGGCCTGCACCACATATTCGGACAGGTACGCCCGGACGCCGGCCTCGCCGTCGGCGCTGACCCGCTCGGAGTACGCGTCGAAGTGGTCGAAGTCGGCTTCGTAGCGGCCGTGGCACTCGTGCGGGTACGAGCCGAACGGCACCTCGACGACGGCGTCGACGACGAATCCGGGAATCTGCGTGCGGTCCGCCGAGCGTACGATCGCCTCGTGCGGCACGACCTCCTCGGCGGTGATGATCACGGTCTTCGCCGCCCGCGCGTACTCCACGTCCATGTAGGCCGGACCTTCGATCTGGGCGTTGCCGGACGCATCCACGGTCTGGACGTGAATCACGGCCACGTCGGGCACCAACGCCGGCACGGCCACCAGCAGCTCACCGGTGAACGGGCAGCGCATCTCCCGGGCCGGGGTGCGAGCCAGCAGGTCGGAGCCCAGTAGGGAAGCGGTGGGCAGGAACGGCAGCCCCATCGAGGCGGCCATCAAGCGCATGCCGAAGGACAGGTGGCTCCACTCCTCGTAGAGCGAGGGGTCGCGCTCCACGTACTCGCGAAACACCTTTGGGATCCCCCAGCGCAACCCGATTCCGACCCAGCTGGAGATCAGCTTGCCGGCCGCGCCGGTGGCCAGGAACAGTTCCGACTCGTAGCACATGAGGTTGCGCGCCAGGACCAGATCACGCCGCTGTGCGCGCAGCAGTTCCAGCAGCATGGCCCACGGCGTGCGGGAGTAGCAGCAGCCGCCGGCGACGAGGGTGTCGCCGTCGTTGACCAGGGCCGCCGCCTCGGCCAGCGACATCCGCTTGTCGGCGGCGGTGGTCACGCAGTGCCGACGGCGATCTCGGACACCAGCGGCAGCACCTCGGCGGCGAAGCGCTCGACCTGCTCCCGCTCGTAGTCGCAGGGGACCAGGCAGATGTGCTGGACCCCGGCCGCGGCCTGCTCGGCGATCTGCTCGGCGCACTGCTGCGGCGTGCCCCGGATGGCGCTCTCGGCGGTCGACTCGCTCCATGCCGGAAGGTCGAAGTACTCGCCGATGTACTGCCGCGCTCGTCGGTCGGCGGGCTCGAACGTATCGTCGATGCATAGCGTGAGCTGCGCCACGTTGTCCAGGGATCCGGGGTCGCGCCCGGCGGCCTCGGCATGCTCCGTGATCCGCCGCCAGGCGGTCGCGAACGCCTCGGGCTCGTAGAAGTAGGTGAGCCAGCCATCCGATTTCTCGGCCACGCGCTTGAGCACCTTGTCGACGTAACCGCCGATCAGCAGTCGCGGGCGCGGGCGCGGCCCGGGCTTGGGCAGCATCAGCGCGTTGCGGAAGGGGATCCCGCGGGCCTCGCCGCTGACGCGCTCGCCGGTCCAGAACTGCTTCATCAGCTCGAGGTTTTCCTCGAAGATCTGGCCGCGCCGTTTGAACGGGACACCGCACGCGTCGAACTCCCGCTCGTACCAGCCGACGGCCATGCCGAGCGTCAGCCGCCCGTTGGAGATCAGCTCCAGCGTGGCCGCCGTCTTGGCCAGCACCGCGGCGTCGCGCAGCGGCAGCACAAGGATCCCCGTTCCGAGCTCCACGCGCTCGGTCTCCCGAGCCAGCACGGCCAGGATGGAGAGCGACTCCAGGAACGGGAACGGGCGACCCGTTCCCAGGAAGATGTGGTCCCAGGCCCACAGCGAGTCGTACCCCAGTTCCTCGGCGCGGCGCGCATAGGCGATGATCTGGCTGATATCGGGATCCCTATCCGAGGGAGTGAAGTTCTCCAGCGCGAGCCCGAACTTCAGCTTTGCCATGCGGTCATCCCTTCAGCGCCTTGGCGATTGCGGCACGGCCGTGCTCGATATGGATCTTCATCTGCTTCTGCGCGCGCGCGGCGTCGCCGTCCTTCAGCGCGTCGAAGATGCTCAGATGCTCGTCCAGGAAGCGTCGCGGCAGCTCGGTGATGTAGACGCGCTCGGACAGCTCCAGCTGAAGCCGGGTCCAGTAGCCCCGCAGCACGCTCATCAGCTCGCTGCCGCTGGTCTCGTAGATCGCCAGGTGAAAGTCAGCGTCGAGCTGGCCGGCCTCGCGCGGCTCGGCGGCGTCAAGCGCGTCGACGAACCGCGCCAGGACGTTCTCTGCCGACGCCAGCGTCTCCGGAGTCATCCGCTCCGCCGCCAGCCCCGTCAGATGGGGTTCCAGCACGAGCCGCACGTCGTAGATCAGCAGGGCCTCGTGGGGGGTGAGGCGGTAGGTGACGAACGTGCCGCGGCTGCGATAGGTGATGACCAGGCCCTCGCCCTCGAGCGTGCGCAGCCCCTCGCGCACCGGCGTGCGGCTGACGCCGGTCCGCTCCATGACCATCGCCTCGGTCAGCCGTGCGCCGGCGGGCTGGCGGCCGGTGAGAATGTCCTCGCGGATCACCCGGCACACGTGCTCGGCGAGCGAAGGCGGGCGCTCGGGGCGCA
>Ga0182024_10005633_pt1 | contig 27976 bp, 29 predicted proteins | sample P32metaG_FD_120480 | JGI IMG/M metagenome (GOLD analysis project Ga0182024, IMG submission 120480) | Permafrost microbial communities from Stordalen Mire, Sweden - P3-2 metaG (Illumina Assembly) | ecosystem: Environmental > Terrestrial > Soil > Wetlands > Permafrost | place: Sweden: Stordalen...
GACCATCTGCTGCTCGCCGCCGCTCAGCTGTCCGCCGTAGTTGGCCGCGCGCTCCGCCAGGCGTGGGAAAAGCGCGTACACGGTCTCGAGATTCCAGCGACCGCTCCGTTGCGGAGCGCCCCCGATCAGGAGATTCTCCCTGACCGTGAGCGACCCAAAGATCCGGCGCCCCTGTGGGACGAGGCCGATTCCGCGCCGAGCGATTACGTGTGAAGCGAGTCGTTCGATCGGCCGGCCGTCGAAGACGATGCGTCCGCTGCGCGGTGGGGTGAAGCCGATGATCGAACGGATCAGCGTCGTCTTGCCGACGCCGTTGCGGCCGAGGATTGCGGTGACCGCATGGCTCGGTGCATCGAGCGACACGCCCTGCAGAATGTGGCTGTGGTCGTAGTAGGTGTGGATGTCCTCGACCGTGAGCAGCTTGTTCACAGGTTCCCGCCCAGGTAGATCTCCTGCACCTTGGCGTCGCCGCGGATCGCATCAAGCGGCCCGTCGGCGACGACGCGCCCATGGTGCAGCACCGTCAAATTCTCAACGACGTCGAACACCACACCCATGTCGTGCTCGATCAGCACCATCGTCATACCGTCGCGTTCGCGATTCAGCATCTCCGTGATCAGCGCGGCGTCAGCAGGCGCGAGCCCGGCCGTCGGTTCGTCGAGCAGCAGCAGCTGCGGTTTCTGCGCCAGTGCCAGCAGGATCTCGATCTGCCGTTTCTCGCCGTAGCCGAGTGCGTCGACCAGCGTCTCCGCGCAAGCGGCGAGACCGACCCGATCGAGCAGTGCGAGGGCTTCCTCGTCTCGCGCGTGGTAACGGCTGCGCGGCGCCAGCAAATGGAAGCGCTCCACGCTGTGAGCCTGTAGCGCAAGCACCAGATTTTCGACCGCCGTAAGCCGCGGGAAAAGCGTCGTGGTCTGGAACGTGCGTGCCAGCCCGGCGCGCGCACGCCGGTGCGCCGGCAGCCGCGTGACGTCGCGGCCGAGCAGGTGCACGGTTCCGCCGCTGGCCGGCAGTTCCCCGGCGATGATGTTGAACAGGGTCGATTTTCCGGCGCCGTTGGGACCGATGATACCGCGCCGTTCGCCACGCCGCACCGTGAGGGTCACGTCGTCGAGGACGCCGAGGCTGCCGAAACGCTTGCTGATGCCGCGCAGCTCGAGGCACGCGTCGTTCACGGACGCTCCGCCGGGACGATCGCGATCCGTTTGCCGCGCAGGCGATCCCACAAGCGCGGGACCAAGACGACCAGTCCGCCCGGGGCGTACAGCACGATTGCGAAGTAGATGACCCCCAGGACGAGCATCCAGCGCTGCGTGATCGAGCTGAGCTCGTTGCTGAGGAAGATCACGACCAGCGCACCGAACAGCTGGCCGTAAATCGTCCCGAGCCCGCCCAGGATCGTGACGATCAGGAACTGCGTCGATTGGTCGAGCGAAAGATCCACCGGCCCGACGAACTGGTTGTACCAGGCGAACAGGACGCCCGCAGTGCCGGCGAACACCGACGAGAGCAGCAGTGCCGAATAGCGGTAAAACCACACGTTGTATCCGAGCGCCCGCATCCGGCGCGGCGTGTCGCGCACGCCTTTGAGGACCAAGCCATAGGGCGACCGCACGACGGTCATCAACACCGCAAGCGTCAGCGCGAACGCCGCGAGACACACGTAGTAGTACGCGGTGTTGCTCGAGAGGTCGATCGATCCCAGTGGGGGACGAACGATACCGGTGATCCCGTTGTCGCCGCCGCTGACCGAGACCCACTGGTAGGCGAGCCCCCAGACGATCTGGTTGAGTGCGATCGTGATGATGATGAATCCGGGACCCTCGGCGCGCAGTGCCACCAATCCGAACAGCGCGGCCGTAACGACCGCGGCGATGATGCCGCATACCATTCCGCTTGCGAAGCCGGTAATGTGGAAGCGCGTCGCGCCGATCGCGACCGCGTAGGCCCCGACGCCGAAGAGTGCCGCCTGACTGAAGTTCACCAACCCCACGAAACCGATCAGCAGGTCGAGGCTCATCGCGGCGATCGCGATGATCCACGTCTGCGTCAGCAGCGAGACGAAGAAGGTCGGTACCCCGAGGTGCGGCAGCAGCAGCGCGACGGCGGCTCCGGCGACGATGGTCATCACCCAGCGACGGCGCGCGCTCACAGCTTCCTGCCGAAGAGTCCCTGCGGGCGAAACGCCATGATCAGCGCCACCGGGACGAAGATCGTAAAGTACGAGAGCTCGGGAAACAGCGCTTTCCCGAATGCGTTGACCAAACCGATGATCAAACTGCCGGCGAGCGCGCCGCCCAAGCTGCCCATGCCGCCGACGATCACCACCGCAAACGCGAGCGGTGTCAGCTCGCCGTCGAGGCCCGGATACGCGCTGGTGATCGGGCCGCCGAGCAGCCCGCCCAGTCCCGCAATCAGGGCGCCGGCGGCGAATACGACGTAGAACGCGCGGTTCACGTCGACTCCGAGCCCGCGCGCCATCTCCTCGTCGTCGACGGCAGCCCGGATCATCACGCCCAGCATCGTGCGCTGCAGGGTCAGGAATAAGATCGCGGCGATCGTGAAACTGATCCCGATCACGACCAGCCAGTACACCGGAAAGACGAGCGTTCCGAAACTGAGCGAGCCGGCGAAGATCGCCGGGGGCGCGATCGAGTGCGGATCGCCGCCCCACAGGGCGAGAATTCCGTCGTCGAGGATCAGCGTCAGGCCCAACGTCAGCAGCAGCGAGGTCAACGGGTCGGCGTGGTACCGGTGCAGGAAGGCGCTGTAGACGGCCAAGCCGAGTGCCATCGTCACGACGCCGCCCGCGACGCTCGCGAGCCAGAAGTTCCATCCGTGCGTGACGAGCGTCAGGCCAATGTAGGCGCCGAGCAGATAGAACGACGTCTGCGCGAGGTTGATGATGCGCATCAGCCCGAAAATCAGTGTGAGCCCGGAGGCGATCAAGAAGAGCAGGCTGCCATAGGCGAGCCCGCCCAGCGCGTTCTGGATGTAGAACTGCACTTACGGGTCCGCCGGCAATCCGGCCATCGTCTTGAGCACCGAGGCGATCGCGGCGGTGTCTTGTTTTCCGCGCCCTTGCGCGAGCGCTGCGGCATAGAAGAGCGTGCTCTGCGTGAACAGCGGCGTCGGCGCTCCGACGGTGCGGGCAAACTCGGCGATGATGTCGAGGTCTTTCTGATAGACGTCGAGTTTCATCGTGGCATCGTCGTAGCTGCCGGCGGCCATCATCGGACCGCGGACCTGGAGCATCCGCGACGAACCCGCACCGTCCCCGACCACCTCGAGCATCTCGTACGGATCGAGGCCGGCTTTCTGCGCGAGCACGACGGCCTCGGCGGTTGAGAGGTTATGGATCGTCACCAGCAGGTTTGCGATGTACTTGAGCTTCGAGCCATTGCCGAAGGCCCCGACGTAGCGCACGGAGCGCGCAATCGCGTCGAGCACGGGCCGGGCCGCGTCGAACGCGGCGCGCTCGCCGCTGGCATAGATCGCAAGGTCGCGAACGCGCGCTTGCGAGCCGGTCCCGCTGACCGGCGCGTCGAGCACCTGCAGGCCGCGCTCGGCCATGCGGGCCCGCACCGATTCCTTCACGTCGAGTGCGAACGTGCTCGCTTCGACGATCACGGCCCCCTGGCGCGTGGTCGCGACCAAGCCCCCTGCGCCGAAGTACGCGCTCTCGAGGGCGGCGACGCTGGGGAGTGCCGTGATGATGATGTCGGACGCGTCGGCGACGGCGCAGGGCGACCCGGCGATGGTCCCGCCGCGGACGCGAAAACGTTCGAGCGCGTCGGGCGCCGGGTCGTACCCGCTGGTCGAGATCCCGGCATCGATCAGCAAGCCTGCATACGCCGAACCCATGATGCCGAGACCGACGATGCCTGCTCGCGAAGTCACGCCTCAGGCCACCGGCTCGCGCTGCGAGCTCCGCTCGGCGGCAATCGCGGCGTTGACGCGGGGCATGACCTCGGTTGCCATCAATTCCATCGACCGCCTCGCGAGCGCCGGATCGACCCAGTCGTGCCCGGCGTAGAGCAAGGTTCCGAAATCGCCGATCGTACTCCTGAACGCGAGCAGCTGGGTGACAACGGAGTCGACGGTCCCGCAGATGACGAGCGATTCGAGCACGTAGTCGAGCGTGATCGCTTCGTCGGGCAGCGCCCGGTCGTGCTTGAAGAGTTCCGGCCGGCCGTTGCCGATCAGCTTCGTCATCAGCGAGCGGAAGTAATAGGCGTACGGACCGTCGTGTCCCTTGGCGTAGCGCTGCGCCGTCGCGTCATCGTCGGCGACGAACACGCTCTTCGCCACGCGCCAGTCGGCCGGGTCGGCTGCGCGCCCGCCGGCCGCGCAGCCTTCCTGATATTTCGGCCAGTGCGATGCGACCCAGACCGGCTGCAAGAAGTTGGCTGAGATCGGCGTCCAGCCGCGCTGGGCGGCCGACACGACCCCCTTTGAAAACGGTGCAACCGCCGTGACGACGATCGGGGGATGCGGACGCTGGTAGGGCTTCACGATGCTGCCCTGGCCGGTTGCCGCATTCATCGTACGCCGGGTCGAAATCGTCCAGAACTCGCCGCTGCGGTCGTACGGCGCTTCGCCGCTCCAGATCGCCAGCACATGGTCGATCGCCTCGACGAACATCGCGGTGCGGTCGCGGTCGAGGTTCCCGAACGCTTCAGCGTCGGAGAGCAGGCCGCCGGGGCTGATCCCAAACAGGAACCGGCCCTCGAGCAGATGATCGACCATTGCGACCTGGGCCGCAACCTGCGCCGGATGCGCATTCGGAAGATTGACCGTTCCCGTTCCCAGCACGATTCGTTCCGTACGATCGATCAGCGAGGCGATGAACGTCAGGCACGACGTGACGGGTTCGGCGATGTCCGTGATGTGTTCACCGACGAACGCTTCGACAAAGCCCAGCCGGTCAGCCAGAACGATGGCTTCGCGGTCCTCCCGGAGCACGTCGGTGTAGTTCCGCGACGGCGGGTGGAGGGGCATCGTGAAATAGCCAAGCCGCATCCGACTTCTCCGCTCTCGGCGTGGTTATCGCCCGATCACCGGCGCGACCGCTCGCGGTCATCCGGGGGTCGCATGGTGTTCACGGGGTGAAACTTTTTTCCTTGCCCGTGCGGCACCGGCGCGCGATCGACAAGGACGCGCGCAAGTTATCGCCATATCAGTAAGGGTGGCGACCTCGAAAACCAAGCCGCCGCGCACGCGCCTCTCCGCCGACGAGCGCGAGCGAGCAATCGCTCGGGGGGCCGTCGCGTTCTTCTGCGAGGCCGGCTTCGGCGGCCAAACACGGGAGCTCGCGAAACGGCTGGGCATCACCCAACCGCTGCTGTACCGCTACTTCCCGAACAAAGAAGCCCTGATCGACCGCGTCTATCAGGAGGTCTACCTCAACCGCTGGGACCCGCGCTGGGAAGAGCTGCTCGACGACCATACGCGTCCGGCGCGCGAACGGATCATCGCTTTTTACCTCGCTTACGCGAAGGCCGTCCTCAGCTACGAGTGGATCCGCATCTTCATGTTCTCGGGCCTGCGCGGGATGAACCTCAACAGCCGCTACCTGACGCTGGTGCGAGACCGCATTTACACGCGGGTGATTCGCGAGCTTCGCCGCGAGTACGGCTTACCACCGCCCGCCGAGGTGGCGATCAGCGAGCTCGAGTTCGAACTGGTGTGGGCACTGCACGCCAGCATTTTCTACATCGGGATTCGGAAGTGGATCTACGGTCTCGAGATCCCCGAGCACATCGACGCCGTGATCGAAGGGCTCACGGCCGCATTTTTCGACGGGGTTCCCGCGGTGATGGCGCAGGTGGTTACGAACGCTGCAAAAAGCCGCGCGCGTTCCCGCCGAGGATCGCTGCGCGCTGGGCGTCGTCGAGCCCCGGGATCCGCATAACGGCGCCGCGCGGGTCGTCGATTCCCATGTCGAACGGCCGGTCCGTGCCGACGACGATGCATTGCGGACCCAGTTTCTGGACGAGGTAGGCGAGATAGGCGTCGTCGTGTGTAATCGTGTCGACGTACAGCTGTGCGAGATACGCGCTCGGTGGTTTCGGGATCGTCTTCGTCTCGGGCCGGACGCGGTAGCCGTGGTCGAGCCGGCCGGCGATCGCCGCCAGCGTCCCGCCGCCGTGCGCAAGGATCATATTGAGCTGCGGAAAGCGCTCGAACACGCCGGCGAAAATCAGGCGAGCAGCGATCAAGCCGGTCTCCGCCGGGTTGCCGAACAGGTTGCCGAGATAGTACGGCCGGGCGCGCTCGCCGCCGAGCTCGTGCTGAGGATGCATGAAAACCGGGACGTCGAGCTCGCAGCAGGCCGCCCAAAAAACGTCGAGCCCGGGGTCGTCCAGCGGCGCGCCCGCGACGCTGGAGCCGATCTCCACGCCCCAGCAACCCAGTTCCTCGACGGCGCGGCGCAACTCGTCGACCGCATCCGCCGGTGCCTGCAGCGGGACGGTCGCGAAGGCCGCGAACGCGTCGGGCGCGCGCGCGACGGTTGCACTGAGCGCATCATTTCCGGCGCGGCAGATGGCGGTTGCCAGCTCCGTATCCGCTGAGTAGGCAAAGTAAAAGGGCGGCAGGCACACGATTTGACGGTCGATGCCCTGCGAGCGCGCCAGCTCGCGCCGCGCGTCGAAGTCGTAGAGCAGCGGAAAGTATGGCAGACGCGTCGTTGGGGCCGCATACCCGCACACGACGTGCGCGAGATCGAGCGTTCGGGCGTCCTTGCGCGCTTCGGCGAGGCCGCGCTCGCGCAGCACGGCGACGAACGCGTCCGGCAGAAAGTGCGCGTGGGTGTCGATACAGATCGGCAAGCGGATGTCCTCGTTCCGGCTCGGGCCGCCGCTTGACAGCGGGCGGTCCGAGTGATTTGATCGCTAGATAACTTACCCTGTATGGGGGTGCTTCCAACGAACCACGGATCGACGGCGACCTTCGACCGGCGCGACCTGCGCAATGCGCTCGCGACCTTCGCTACCGGCGTTTCGATCGTTACCGCGCGCGATGGCGACGGGCGGCTGCACGGTCTCACCGCAAACTCTTTCAGCTCGGTCTCGCTGGATCCGCCGCTGGTGCTGTGGAGTCTGGCCTGTGCGGCGCCGAGTCTGCCGTTCTTTCGCGCGGCGACCCACTTCGGCGTCAGCATTCTCGGTAGCGAACACGTCGAACTCTCGCACCGCTTCGCCCACATGCAGCCCGATAAGTTCGCCGGCGTCGAGTACACGGCCGGTGAGCACGGCGTCCCATTGATCGCAGGTGCCGTGGCACACTTCGAGTGCAGCGTCGTCGACCGCTACTACGGTGGCGACCACGAGATTTTTCTCGGGCGCGTCGAACGATACGCGTACGAACGCCGTCCGACGCTGCTTTTCTGCCACGGGACGTACCACTCTGCCCAGCCGCTCGATGAGCTTTAGCTCAGCGCACGAGGCAGGTGCCGAGATTCGGGTTGCTGGGCTTGGCGCCGCGGACGGGGCCGAGCTTCACCTGTGCGAGCACGGGTACGGCAGTTTTCGGAAACGGCTGCGAGCCGGCGGAAAAGCAACTGGAGGCCAGCAGGAACGCCATCACGTTGGCATACTGCTCCGGCGTCAGCGAACCGGGATTCGAGAACGGCATGTTTTCGAAGACGGTGGTACGCATGTCGCTCAGCGTCCATTTGTTGCGCTGCGCATTGGCCAGGAACTCCGTCCCGGAAACGGCGGGCCCGGCGGCGCCTTGCAGGTCCGCGCCGTGGCATTGCAGGCAGTAGCGACGATAGACCGCGACACCCGTGCGCGCTTGGCCGGCGGTGAACGGCGGGTGCGCGCCGTGCGCCGCAATCGCGCGCGTGCGCCCGAAGCGTGAACCGGCCCGGCACAGCGCAGTGGCCGCTCGGGCCGCCGGCGCGTACAGGACGACCCATCTTCCGGTGATCTGGACGCGGCTGACTGCTAGCCCGTCCGGAATTCCGGCCGCCGCGCTGTTGCGCGGCAGCGCGATGTAGGCCAGCCGTCCCGCGACGATACCGTACGCCGGCGCGCGCGTCGGCGCGGCGCATCCGGAGACCGTCGCCGCCCCAGCCGGAACGCCGAGCGTCGTGTTCGCGAGCGCACCGTCGAGCCCGCCGAGCACGCCGGTCTCGGTCGACCGGCCGACGACGAGTGCCAAACTCGCCAGCGCTTGGGTCAGATCGGCCTCATAGTCTTCCATTTCTTTTTGCCCGAGCGCGCTCTGCAGGCTCGCGGCGGCCGCGAGCACGTTCGCTTTAGCGCCTTGAACTGCGGGCGTCCAAAGCGAGGCTCCGGCTTGATCGAGCATCCGGTCGAGATGGCCGAGCGTCCCCACGCCGTCGCCCGGGTCGCCGAACGACGGCGCGTAGCCGTCGTCACGATGTCCGACCAGCGCGTTCATCGCGCGGTGCGCCGCGCGCAGATAGGCGCCGTGTCCCACGGCGTAGCCGTCTTCGATGCGTACGATCTCCGCTACCGCGGCGCGCACGTCGGCAAGCGCAGCAATGGCGCTCGCATGGTCGTCGGGCGCCGATCGCGCCGGCACCGCGCCGCCGAAGAACACCAGGGCGGCGAGGGACAGCGCGACCGTGCGCATCGAGATCCTCCAGGCCGGCAAATGTTATGGCAGGGTGAAAGCGGTGATCTGCGCGGCCGTCGCGTGCGAGTACGTTCCCTCGAGCGTCGGCGCGCCCTTATTGAAGCGCGGATCCGCGAAGTTGACTCCGGCCGGACCGGCCCCGACGACGACGTACTGCTTCCCGCCGAGCACGTAGGACGCGGCCGGCGCCTGGATCGTCATGCCGGTGGCATAGTGCCACAGCACGTTCCCGGTCTTGGCGTCGTAAGCGCTGAAATCGCCGTCGACGCCGCCGGTGAATACCACGCCGGTCGACATCGAGAGCGCACCGCCGATCTGCGGAAACGCGAGATGTTTGCGCCATAGGAATTTCCCGGTACCGATGTCGATCGCATTCATGTAGCCGGTACTGGGACCGTAGAGCGCCGGGAATGCGCCGCCCAGATAGAACTGGCCGGAGACATAGGTCGCCGTGCCTTGCGACTTCCAGATGCCGCACTGGTCGACGCTGGGAACGTAGAACGCATTGGTATCGGGCATGTAGCTGCCGCCATTGAACTCGACGCCGCCGTTCGTATTCGGACATGCGATGTCGCCACGCCGGTTCGGCTCGGTGCTTTGTCCCTTCTGCGTGCTGACCGCGAGGTGATAGACGACCGCGCCGGTGCGAGTATCGAGGACCCAGAAGTTGCCGCCCTTGTCGCCCGCGGCGACCAAGCTGCGCGACGCGCCGTTCACCGTGCCGGTGAAGAGCACCGGCGGCATCGCCGGATCCCAATCATGCGTGTCGTGCGGGATGAACTGGTGGTACCACTTGATCTTCGGTTTCGCGCCGCTGATGTCGAGCGCGACCATCGAGTTGGTGTAGAGGTTGGCGCCCTTCCGAATCGTGCCGAGGAAATCGGGCTGCGGGTTGCCCGCGTCGATGTAGACCGTGCTCGTTGCGGGATCGATCGCGAGCCCGCTCCAAATCGCTCCGCCGCCGCGCTTCCACGAGTCGCCGCTCCAGGTGTTGTGACCCGGTTCGCCCGGACCCGGGATCGTCTTCCAATCCCATAGCCGCTTCCCGGTCGCGGCGTCGAACGCGGACAGGTAGCCGATCCCACCCCAGTCCCCGTTCGAGGCGCCGAGCAGCAGCATGTTCTTGTACGGCACCGGCTGCATGGTGAAGAACGTGTTCGTCACATCGTGCGCGGCGACGACGTTCCACACCGGTTTACCGGTCATCGCGTCGAGCGCGATCAAATGGCCGTCGAGCGTCGCCTCGTAGACCTTGCCGTCGCCGATCGCGACCCCGCGATTCGCCGAGAAGGCAATGACGTGCGGCTTGTAGGGGAAGTGCCATTTCACTGCGCCGGTCTGGGCATCGAGCGCGTACACGTCGTTGTGTGAGGACGTGACGTACATCGTTCCATTCCACACGATCGGCGCGACCTCGAGCGGTCCGCGAGCGTCGACGCGTGCCGTCCAGGCCGTCTTGAGCGTTCCCACATTGGCGGTGGTGATCTGCGCGCCGGTCATATAGCGGTTCCCGCTATAGCTGCGCGCAGGTAAAATCCAGTTTGCGCTGTCCTGGTCGGCGCCGACGTACGCGTCGGCGCCGGGCCAGGCGCTTTGCGCGCTGACGCCCGACGGACCGCTCGCGGAGACCGTAGCGACGAAGACGGCGAGAATTCCGAGACCGATCGTCCGCTGCAACATGATTCCTCCAGCCCAAGCTCGTTCCGGAAGAAACTTGCCCAGATCAGAGCCTGGGACCTAGCAGGCAGGCCGCCGCTCAGGTCACGACCGGCAGCAACATGAAGGGTGCGCGTGCGGGGCCCGCGTGGAGGGTCGTCGTCGCCCCGAAAACGCTCGTTGGCCGATCGCGCGGATCGTCGTGGAGAAACGGACCGCAGCCCCGCATCTCGTTCTTGAAGTTGGAAAGCCGCCCGCCGCTGGGACCCTCGTAGGCGTAGTCGGTGCCGCGCACGCTCAGCGCGAGACGATATCCGGCCGGCAGCACGATCGAGGTCGGCCACAATTCGACGTCGAGTTGGACGGGTTGGCCGGGCACCAACGGCTCTTGGCGTACGTGGCGGTGATACGGCCGGTAGTCGGTCGAGAGCTCCGGGTCGAGCGCGCGGTGCGACGCGCGCAGCCAGCCCTGCGCGAGCGGCGTGTGCGGGTCGATCGCGCCCTGGAACACCACCTCGGTGCCGCCGGGCGCGAACGCGCGCAGCACGACGAAGACGTCCGCGTCGCTGGTCGACGAGGCGACGAACAGCCGTGCCGCGAGCGGTCCGGTGATCTCCGTCTCTTGCTCGAGAGGCTCGGCGAGGAAGGTTACCCCAGCCCCCAGCGCATCGAACGCGAGCTGTGCGATTGCCGGATTGGGGGTCGCGCGCAGCTCCCTCGCCTCGAGATCGAGGTAGAGCCGCGTCCAGCGCGTACGCGGGATCGGCCACGCGGTTTCGTGGCGCTCGACGAAACGGTCGAGATGGCGCACCTGCAGGCGCACGCGCGGCTCGTCGGGCCACGCGCCGGCATCGCCTTTGAGGTAGCGCGCGAAGAAGCGCTTCTGCAGACTGACGCCGTAGTCGGTGTAGAACTCCGTCCAGTGCTCGATTCCGTGCGCTTCGAGCCACTTTTCAGGCGACGCGGCGCGGACGAAGCCTTCGAAATTACCGCGCGGATGAAGGCCCTGGCCGCCCCAATTCGCGCTCGAAAGGAACGGTACGACGACCTTCTCCCACACCGGCGAACGCGCGCGATGATAGTCGTCGTCCAGCGGATGCGCGAAAATATCGGCACCGAAGTCGGCCCGGCCCGCCGCCAGCGCTTCTTCGGAGACGGTGTCGGGGCCGCAGACGAGTTCGCCCGTCACACGACTGCGCGGACCGCGTTCGCCGACGCCGTGCTGGACGGTTTTTACCTGCATGTCGTACCAGTTCTGCGCGAACGTGCAGAGGATGCCGCCGTGATGCGTCAGGTCGCGGTAGAAGTCGGCGGCGCCTTCCCACACGCACATTGCCGCGAGATGCGGCGGCTGGAGCGACGCGACGTACCACTGGTTCATCGCATAGTAGGAGATGCCGTTGAGGCCGACCTTGCCGCTGCTCCACGGCTGCACCCCGGCCCATTCGATGCAGGCCGCAAGATCGCGCGTCTCGCGCGCCGACCACGGATCGAGAAAACCCGGCGAACGGCCGGCTCCGCGCGAGTCGACGCGCACGCAGGCGTAGCCCTCCGGCACCCATTTCTCGGGATCGACGACCTCCCAATTCTGGTAGCGGTTCGTCGAACCCGCGGTCACGTCGGGATGCATCGTCGCCATCCGCTCCCACGCGCTCGGGTAGCCGTCCTGAAATGCGAGTCCTTTCGCATAGGGACCATAGCTCAGGATGACCGGATAGACGCCGTCCGCCGGTGGACGAAACACGTCGGCCCGCAGGACGATGCCGTCGTCGATCGCGATCGGAACGTCCCAATCCACCTGCACGGCAGGTTCCCGCGCTGCACCGTCCATAGAAGCGACTACGCGCAAGAGGTTCGCGCTCCCCACCGCGCTCGCGGAGGAAACCGACGATGACGACGATCGATGGCGTCGCGGTCTATGAGCACTTCATTGACGGATGCGAGCGCTCCGCCGCGGACGGACGTACCTTTGAGGTGCGCAATCCTGCCAACGGCGCGCTGGTAGCGCGCGTCGCCGAGGGGAGTCCCGCCGATGTCGGATGCGCGATCGAAGCGGCCGGCAACGCCTTCGCCGACGGTCGCTGGTCGCGGCTGCCGGGGCGCGAGCGGTATCGTATCCTCAACCATTTCGCCGACCGGCTCGAGGCGGCGCTGCCGGAGCTTGCGACGCTGGAATCGACCTGCGTCGGCCGGCCGTTGCGCGAGATGCGCGCCCAGCTGGCACGGCTGCCCGAATTCTACCGCTACTTCGCCGCGCTCGCGCGGACGCACGAAGACGCCGTGCTCCCGTTCGAGGGCTCGTATCACGCCTATACGCGGCGCGTTCCGCTGGGCGTCGTCGGCCAGCTGACGCCCTGGAATCATCCGCTGCTGATCCTCACCAAGAAGCTGGCACCGGCGCTGGCTGCGGGCAACACCGTCGTCGTCAAGCCGTCGGAGTACACGCCGCTCACCACGCTCGAACTGGCGCGCATCGCTCGCGAAGCCGGTTTGCCCGACGGCGTGCTCAACGTCGTCACCGGTTTCGGCGCCGAAGCGGGCGCCGCGCTGTGCGCCGACAAACGCGTGCGCAAGCTGGACCTCACCGGCGGCACCGAGACCGGTCGGCTGGTCGCTAGACTCGCGGGCGAGAACTTGATTCGCGTGACGGCCGAGCTCGGCGGCAAGGCGCCGGTCGTCGTGCTGCCGGGAGCCGACCTCGATCGTGCCGCCGCAGGAGCCATATTCGCGGCCTTCGTCGCATCGGGCCAGACCTGCGTCGCCGGAACGCGCGTGCTCGTCCACGAGCGCGACGCCGATGCGCTTCTCGCGCGGATGATCACTCGCGCGCAGGCGATTCGTCTGGGCGACCCGCTCGATCCGGCGACGCAGCTCGGCCCGCTGGTCTCGGCGCGCCAACTCGAACGCACCGAACGCTATGTCGCGCTCGGACGCGAAGAAGGCGCGACCGTCGCCTGCGGCGGACGCCGTCTGGCCGGCGTCCTCGCCGACGGCTTCTTCTACGAACCGACGATCTTCACCGACGTGCGGCCGTCGATGCGCATCGCGCAGGATGAGATCTTCGGGCCTGTCACCTGCGTGCTGACCTACCGCGACGTCGACGAAGCCGTGCAGATCGCGAACGGCATCGAGTTCGGTCTGGCCGCATCGGTGTGGACCGCCGACGCCGCCGCCGGGATGCGCTTCGCCGACCGGCTCGAGTGCGGGATCGTCTGGATCAACGACCACCATCGCATCGACCCGTCGCTGCCGTGGGGCGGGATGAAAGATAGTGGGATGGGTCGTGAGACCGGGATCGACGGCTACCGCGAATACACGCAGACCAAGAGCACGATCGTCAATCTCGACGATCCGGTCGACTGGTACGCAACCACCGAGGTCGTTCGCTTGAGCTAACGCATCGTCGTGCGCCGTTCGGCGCGGATCGTCGGGTCGACGAGCAGCTTGATGTTCTGCGCGCGGCCTTCGAGCATCGGGACGATCCCGTCGGCGACGACGCGCTCGAGCGGGATCGCGCGCGGTGCGACCTCTTGCCATCGCCCCGGCTCGATCGCCAGCAGGCGGGCCGCTTCGGGAACGTCCTCGCGACCGATCAGAGCGTTGGTGCCGACGATGGTGAGCTCTTTGGTCGTGACGCGGCGCGCGTCGATCGCGATGGGGTGCTTGGCGATGCCGACCGTGACGAGCCGCCCACCGGCTTCGACCGCCGCGATCGCGGCCGTCATACCCGCGTCGCTGCCGGTCACCTCGAAGACGGTCGCCGGCTTGAGATCGGAACGCTGCAGCGCGGCGGTCAGCTCGACGGCGTCACCGGCGAGCACGGTGCTCACCGCGCCTAGCGACGCCGCGATCGCCAGCCGGTCGGCGGAGATGTCGGACGCGACAACCTGCACACCGGCCCGTGCGAGGGCGTAGATCAGAAACGCTCCGATGCCGCCGGCGCCGATCACCAGCGCCGGTTCGGCCGGAACCGGCGCGCCGCGGCGCGCGGCGTGCACGGCGATGGCCATCGGCTGCGTGAGCACCGCCGCGTCGGCGTCCAGGCCGAACGGTGAGGCACCCAAGACGATGTGTGCCGGGACCCGGACCAGTTCAGCGAGGCCGCCGTCACGGTGGAGGCCTATCGTCGCATACTGCACGCAGATGCTGGTGCGGCCGGCACGGCACTGCGGACACACGCCGCACCACAGCGCCGCGCCCGTGACGACCGGTTCGCCTTCGCTGAAGCCCTCGACACCGTCGCCGACTTCCTCGATGGTGCCGGCGAACTCATGGCCGGGGATCAGCGGCCCGTGGTGGCCGGTCAACGGGTGACGGTGTGCGAGGGGGTACATCTGCGCACCGGTGTACTCGCTCGCATCGGTCCCGCAGATTCCGTTTGCGTGGACGCGCACGAGCACTTCGCCGGCAGCGGGTCGCGGTCGCGGCACGTCTTCGATCCGGATGTCGCGCGGCCCGTAATATACCGCCGCGCGCATCGTTGCGGCGCTCATTGCGTGCGAGGGTTATGCGGCGCGCGGCGCGCACCTTCGCGCATGGACACCGCGGAACGCACGCTGCTCTCCCATGGCCCGATGCCGTACCTGCCGGCGCCCGAGCGCCGGCTCGCGCCGTTTCCGGGCGGTTCCCGGCTCGCCGTGCACGTCATCGTCAACGTCGAGACGTGGGTGTACGAGAAACCGATGCCGCGCACCGCACTCCCGCCGCCGGCGTCCGGCGGGACCGTCCCCGACGTTCCGAACTTCGCCTGGTATCAGTACGGACAGCGGGTCGGCATCTGGCGGCTGTTCGACACGCTGGCCAAACATCGTGCGCGGGCCACGCTCAGCATCAACTCATCGGTCTGCGGCGAGTATCCGTCGGTCGTCGAGCGCGCGGTCGCGGACGGCTGGGAGCTGATGCCGCACGGTGTCGTGCAGCGCACGATGTCGAACGTCGAAGACGAGCGCGCGGTGATCGCGCAGGCGATCGACGAACTGCAGACCGCAACGGGCACGCGCCCGCGCGGGTGGCTCGGTCCGGCCCTCGTGGAGACTCCGCGCACGTTACAACTGCTGGCCGACGCGGGTCTCGATTACTGCTGTGACTGGGGTCCGGCCGACGACGTGCCGTTCGACCTGCAGGTGACCGGCGGCCGGCGAATGATCGCGATCCCCTACCCGATCGAAACGAACGACATCGTCGTCTGCGCGGTGGAGAAACATCCGGCCGAGGAACTCTTCGCGCGCTGCGTCGCCGCGTTCGATCAGCTCTACACCGAGAGCGCGACGGCCCCGAAAATCCTGCCGATCGCGCTGCACCCGTATCTCACCGGCGTCGCGCACCGCATCGCGGTGCTCGACCGCATCCTGTCGTATATCCTCGGGCACGCCGGCGTCCGCGTCATGACGGCCGGCGAGCTGACGGACTGGTACCTGGCGCAGACTCGATAGCCGCGCCGCGAGGTGCGCGACCAGGGGCGGTTCGAGCGGCGCGTGAAGCCCGGCCGGGATGGTGCAACGCATGCTTCCCGGCCCCGGGCCGTTGCGCCGCGCGTCGTTCGGTTTGTCCGACGCGGCCGTGTTTCTCGGGGCGATCGGCTTGCTGGCACTCGTCGCGAAGCTCGGTGCCGGGGCCTTCACATCGTTTGCACCGCCGCGGGTGGTTCCGGCAATCAGCCTCGATCCGCACAATCTGCCGTACTATGCGGGCCGGTCGACGCTCCGGATGTTCATCGGTCTGACGGCGTCGCTCGTGTTCACCTTTGCCTATGGGTACGCGGCGGCGCGAAGCCGCTATGCCGAGCGGATCTTGATCCCCTTGCTCGACATCCTGCAGTCGGTTCCGGTGCTCGGGTTTCTCTCGATCACGGTAACCGGCTTCATCGCGCTCTTTCCGGGCAGTCTGCTGGGCCTCGAGGCGGCATCGATCTTCGCCATTTTTACCGCGCAAGCGTGGAACATGGCCTTTTCATTCTACCAGTCCCTGCGCACGCTGCCGGTCGACCTCGAAGAAGCGACCGCGGCGTACCGGCTTTCGTACTGGGAACGCTTCGTTCGGCTCGAGGTCCCCGCCGGGATGATCGGTCTCGTGTGGAACGCGATGATGAGCTTCGGCGGCGGCTGGTTCTTTCTGGCCGCGAGCGAGGCCATCAGCGTCCTCAACCGGTCGTATACGCTGCCGGGGATCGGCTCGTACGTCGCTGCCGCCGTAACGGCAAAGGATATGTCCGCGCTCGGCTGGGCCGTGCTGACGATGGCGGGCGTGATCTTTGCCGTCGATCAGCTTTTTTGGCGCCCGCTCGTCGCGTGGTCCGACAAGTTTCGGCTCGAGCAAAGTGCTTCCGCATCGCCGCCGCAATCGTGGCTGTACGATCTGCTTCGCGGTTCGCGCCTGGCCGGCTTCGCCGGTGCGCTATGGACACCGGTTTCCGATGCTGTGAGCGGGCTGCTGTCTTCGCTCACGCCGGTCAGGCGCGGGCGCGCGGCCGGACCCCGGAGCGTCACTGCGGATCGTCTCTACACGCTGGCCCTCGTCGTCCTCGTCGCGGTGCTCGCGATCGTCGGCGTGCGCTTCATCTTTTCGTCGGTCGGACTGGCTGAAGTGGAAAAGGTCGCCGAGCTCGGCGTTTACACCACGCTGCGCGTGCTGGTCCTGCTCGCGTTCGCGACCGTCATTTGGACACCGATCGGCGTCGCGATCGGATTCAGTCCGAAACTTGCGCGCGTGATGCAGCCGATCGTGCTGTTCTTCGCATCGTTCCCGGCAAATTTCATCTTTCCATTCGCCACGCTCGCGTTTCTCCAATATCACGTTCCCATCAACATCGGCAGCATCTTGCTCATGGCGCTCGGAGCGCAGTGGTACATTCTGTTCAACTCGATCGCCGGCGCGCAGAGCATCCCGACGGACCTTCGGGAGATGGCCGATGACATCGGACTGAAGGGACGGCAGCGCTGGCGGCGTCTGATCATACCCGGCATCTTCTCGTCGTGGGTGACCGGCGGCATCACGGCGAGCGGTGGCGCTTGGAACGCGAGCATCGTTTCCGAAGTGGTTACCTGGGGAACCTCGACCCTCACCGCAGCGGGCCTGGGAGCGTATATCGCCGAGGCGACCTCGAAGGGGGACTGGCCGCGCATTACGCTCGGCGTCGGGATGATGAGTCTCTACGTCGTGTGCATCAACCGCGTTCTTTGGCGCCGCCTCTACGCCTTAGCCGAGAGGAAGTACCATCTGTGACCGATCTCATCAGTGCCATCGATGTGAGCAAATCCTTTCCCCTTCCCGAAGGCAAGGGTGAGTTCGCCGTACTCGATCGCGTCGACGTGGAGATCGATGCGGGCGAAGTCGTGGCGCTGCTCGGCCGCAGCGGCAGCGGGAAGAGCACGTTGTTGCGCATTATGGCTGGGCTCATTCCACCCTCGAGCGGCTCCGTAAGGAGCAGCGGCAGAACGGTGAACGGCCCGAACCCCGACGTCGCGATGGTGTTCCAGTCGTTCGCGCTCTTACCGTGGCTGACGGTGATCGAAAACGTGGAACTGGGACTCGAAGCGCGCGGACTCGGCCGTACCGCGCGCACGCAGCGCGCGCTCAAGGCAATCGACACGGTCGGGCTCGACGGGTTCGAAAGCGCGTACCCCAAAGAGCTCTCGGGCGGCATGAAGCAGCGCGTCGGCTTTGCACGTGCGTTCGTCGTCGAGCCGAAGGTGCTCTTCATGGATGAGCCGTTCAGTGCGCTCGACGTCCTCACGGCTGAGAACCTGCGCGGTGAGATGGACGAGCTTTGGAACGCGGGAACGTTTCCGGCAAAGAGCATTCTGATCGTGACGCACAACATCGAGGAGGCCGTGTTTCTCGCCGACCGCGTGGTCGTGCTCGGAACGAATCCCGGCCACGTTCGCGGTGTCGTGACGATCGATCTCCCACGGCCGCACGACCGGAACAGTGCGCGTTTTCGAGCCTTGACCGAGTACCTGTATAAGGTGATGACAACCCCGACTATGCTCGTCGAGTCCGCCCAAGCAACACCCTCGCGCGTGAAGACCACGACCGGCGAAACGACATCGCCGTTCGCGCGGCCGCTCCCGCACGTCCGGGTCGGAACGATCAGCGGATTGCTCGAACTCATCGTCGACATGGGAACGGGCCAGGAAGTCGCGCGCTTGGCCGAGCGCCTCGCGCTGCCGGTCGACGATTTCCTCACCATCCTCGATGCCGCCGTGCTGCTGCACTTCGCTGAGGTCAGCGAAGGCTGCGTGACGATCACGCCGGTCGGGCGCGATTTCGCGACGGCGACGATCCAGCTATCGAAGGTTCTCTTCCGGGATCAAGTTCTCGAATACGTGCCGATCGTCGCGACGATCACGCGGACGCTGGCCTCGAAAGAGAACAAGACGATGAAGGCCGATTTCTTTCTCGACCTGCTCGATGAGTATTATCCCCCAGCCGAAGCGAAGCAGCAATTCAATACGGCGATTGAATGGGGGCGATACGCCGAGCTCTTCGAGTACGACGCGGCCGATGAACGGTTGAAACTGGGCGGCGCGACGGCCGCGGCCTGACCCGCGACCGGCCCGCGGCCGGAGAAGCCTGCGCTTCGGGCCCTTCCGGGGGCAGCGCCGGTCCGGCCGCGAAAGCTCAGGAAGCCCTAAAAATCGCCGCCGGGAATGGCTTCAAGACGAGTTCGGGTGGAACGTGCGCACCGAACCGTCATTTCTCGCTCCGGGCCGTGGCTTGCAGTTCAGCGCACGTTAGAAAAGCGAAGTTTCCATGCACGTCGATGTCAAGCTTCACGATGGTACGCAGCGCGTCTCCGAGGGACGCGGGCCGAATTGGCCCGACAAGCTGGAACCAACGCCGGGGATGCTGGTGAGCTTCCGCAACTCGCACGGCACCCCGCAGACCGGCGAACTCGTGTACGTCGAAGTCAACGTCTTCGATGGGACGACGACCCTTCACCTCAAACCGCAAACCGTCGAGGAGCGCATCTCCGAACAGCCGCGCATGCGCTAGAACGGAAGGGTGAGTTCGGCCGGCTCGGCTTTCGTGTCGGGCACCCTGCGAACGCTGCCGCTCCCGAACCGCTCCTCGAGCATCGCCTCGAATTCTTCGGCATTTCGCACCGCCTGCCCGCGCCGGTGGTTGTTGAAGAACGCAAAAACCTCTTTGACTTCGGGGCTCGCCGCCAGGTCGACGACCCGATCGGCCCACGGCACGAGTTCATCGGCCGTGTAGAGATAGTCGTAGCGCGACTCGTTCGTCCCCTTCCACCACTCCTGATAGTTGCGGCCGTGGAAGCGGACGTAGGCGATCGTACTCGTCGTGTCGGCGCTCGGCCGCGGGAGCGAGTCGAACAGGGGCTGGTCGACGTTCACCAAACCGACGTCGAGCTCGCGCAGAAACTCCAGCGTCTCGTGCGTCTGCCAGGCGCGGTTGCGAAACTCGGCGACGAACCCAACGCCGGCGACCACCTCGCGGAGTGCGGCGATATGCTCGCGTGCAGATCCGGACGGTCGAAACGAGTTCGGAAACTGGGCCAGCGCGCAGGCAAACTTGCCCGCCTCAACCAGCGGCTGCAGGTTCTCGCGGAAGAGGCGGACGTCGTCGTGTACCGGCGCCCCGCCGGCATCGGGAGGGTGCGTCCCGGTGGCGGGCAATTTCGCGCTGAATCGAAACGCCGCCGGCGTCCGTCGCGCCATCGAGGCGAACGTCGCTGCCGACGGCACGCCGTAGTAACTCGCGTCGATCTCGACCGCGACGAACCGGCGCGCATACTCTTCGAGCATCCCGGCGGGCTTCGTTCCGCGCGGGTAGACCGGCCCGATCCAATCCTTGTACGAGTAGCCGCACGTCCCGATCGATACCATGCACGAAACATGACCCCGTCCGGCGCGGAAAAGGTTGAACGGTAGGCGTCGCCAGTAAAGGCGGCGCCTACCGCGTGTTCGGGAAGGCTGAGTTTAGCCGTGCACGATGACGCGGTTCGCGATGAACGTGCCGTTGCTCCAGTAGCCGAAAACTGCAACATGCTGACCGGACTGCGGCGTCGTGCCGTCCGGACGAATGATCGTGCCGTTCTTGAGGTCGATCGTTAGGCTGTCACCAGCTGCTGTGAGGACCGTCAACCGATACGGAGCGAACGAACCAACGGTCCCGAGCAGGATGTGGTTGCGATCGTAGTTGCCGGTGTCCCAGGTGCTCTGCCACGAGTTGACCGTGTTGTACGCGGGGTCGACGGCGTTGTAGCTCGTCGGTCCCATCGGCGCACAGGGGTTGGTCGCTTGCGCCGAACCAATCGCGCCGGCAGCCCCGAAGATGCCGAGGCCGACAGCGAGGGGGCGGATGATAGCTAGCGCGTTTGCCGTTGTCGTTTTATTCATGCCACGATGCGTACCCGATTTCCCGGGCTCGACAAACCTGCCGTGCACAAACAAAATACGGTTCAGCCGGGAATGGTGAAGGTCAGCGTCTTTGCACCGGCCCCCTTCAACGATCCGTCCTTCGCGGCGTTGGCGGTGTACTCGACGATGTTGGTGAAGTTGTTGCGCGTCGGCGCGTAGGCGATCTTGACGTGGATCCGCTGGACCGGTCCGTTCCAGGAGATCGTCATCGTGTTAGCGCCGGCATGCACGCTCGTGGTGATGTCGTCGTAGGCGGCGGTCTTCAAATGATCGATGCTGCGGCCGTTGACGGTGACCCGCATCGGCGTTGTTTCGGCAATGTAATTGTACAGCAGCGTGATCGGCCCGTTGGCGTTCGTTCCGTTCGGACCAGACGTTTGCTGGCCGAGCGCCGGCACCGCCAGCGCCACCACGGCTGCCGCGACGACGAGCGCCGTTCGTTCGAGTTGTTTCATGCGGACCTTCTACCCGCGATATCGCCGGCGTTCTCTGGCGAGCGGATGCCTACTGCGGGCCAGGTCGCGGAACTGCGGCTGCTTGGGGAGGCAGCGGCTTGAGCGCGGTGCGGTACGCCGCATACACGGCGATCGCGTAAAACACGATGTCCATGATGTTGAAGGTCTCGTGCAGCATGAACCAGGCGATTTTTGGGGTGAGCAGCACGAGCAGCGCCAGTTCGGGCACCGTGCGGTGCATTGCGTCATGCGGCGCAAACTGCGCGACGGCGGTCAGCAGATCGCCGAGAACGCAGCCGAGGAATGCCACGACGGCCGCGATCACGCCGTCCGCACGGTCCCGTCCGCCGCCGAGCGTGCGCATGCCGTACCCGGCTAGAAAACCGACGGCGACGGCCACGTAGCCGATTTGGTAGCCGGTTGAAGCCGTGACCGCGGCCCAGCCGACCGCGCCAAGAACTGCACCCACGATCGCACCGAGGGTGCCGAGGATCAGCCGCTTCCGCATGGCCTCCGTATCGACTATCCGCTCGCTCGTTCCTTGGTCGCTACGCACGGACGAGTACGGAGCGTGGCGCCGCCCCTCCCCCTCCCCGCAAGGCACGGTACCAGCCGACACGGAAATCACACGCCGCTGAGGTGAAAGATGCTCGCCCGACCCGCCGCTTACGCTCTGCTCGCCGCCTTCGCGGCCCTCGCCGCACCGCCGGTTGCGCAGGCCGCCGGTGCGAAGTCGTTGCGCACGTTGACCTTCGACGTTCGCTATGCCGTCTCGTCGACACGCGAGCAGCGCATTAGCGGACTCAGTTATGGACAGAGTTCCGGACCAACCTCCGCAACGGTTGGTCTCGGCGGCGACGATTCCGGAACGATGACCGTCAATGTCGTCGCAGCCACGGCTGACAAGGGTCTGGTGGTGGATGTTTCCTACGCCGGAAAGACGACCAAACAGCCGCCGATTCGGGTCGCGATCCTCAGCGACGGCCGGCTCGGCTACGATCCGAAGACGCCGATCTGCGATCAGGCGCTCCAAGTGCTGCCGCTGCTCGCGCGCGGGATGTTCCTCGATCGTGAGCTCGCACAGGGCGTGAGCTGGTCGACACCATACGCTGCGCCGATAACCGGCACGAAGTCGTATCGCGTGACCGCGGTGTCCGGCATGCACGTGACCTTCGCCGTTTCGAGCAGCATGACGCTCAGCGGCCCGCAAGGCTTCGACGAACATACCGATGGGACGCTCGAGTATGAGGTCGACACGCAGGCGCCGCTCCGCTTGGACGTGCAGACACGGGGGCATCGCGTGACGCCTGATGGCCTCGAGACGACAGACACAAGCCTGTCGGCGACGCTGCAGAGCGATACACTGCCCAAGACGTAGGCGCACCTGAGCGTCAGCCGCGCCCCTGACGCCAGGCGTAGTTCCGGCGAAAATTGAAGCCCCGCGTCGAAGGAGAGGTCGCCATGCTCGCTCGCATTGCCGCGTTCGCCGTGGTTCTCGCCGTCGCGCTGCCGATACCCGTGCACGCCGCCGATGCCAAGCCGCTACGGACGCTCGTCTTCTCGGTCGCTTATTCGATCACGTCGACCTCCGAGCACCGGATCAGCGGCCTCGGCGGCGGCAGCATGGTCTCGCCCGACTCCGCAAATGCGGCGGCGGGTCCCACGATGCAGTCGCAAGGCTTTGCCGTAGACGATTCAGGTACGATGGTCGTCGACGTCGTGGCGGCAACTGCGGACAAAGGGCTCGTCGTCGACGTTTCCTACAGCGGCAAGACGACGACGCAGCCGCCGATTCGGGTGGCGATCCTCAGCGATGGACGGCTCGGATTCGATCCCAAGAAACCGATCTGCGATCAGGCCCTGCAAGTGCTGCCGCTGCTCGCTCGCGGGGCGTTCTCCGACCGCGAGCTGTCGACGGGCGTGATGTGGACGGTTCCGTTCCAGCCGCCGCTCACTGGGACCAAGAGCTACCGCGTTACCGGGGTGACCGGAGCGGACGCGACGTTCGCTGTTTCGAGCACCGTGTCGACCAAAGGACCGCAGGCTTTCGACGAACACTCCGACGGCACGCTCCAGTATGCAACCGACATCCAAGTCCCTCGCCGCTGGGACGTGCAGATGCGCGCGCATCACTTCACGCCCGAGGGCGGTGAAACGACCGACACCCGTCTGACCGCGACCCTTCAGAGCGACACGCTCGGGAAGACCTAGGCGCGGGCGTGCCGCTTCCGTCGGCCGTTCGGCTCCCGTTCCGGTTCGACGCCGCGGCCCTCGCGGCCGATGCGCTCGCGCTCGACGAATCCGTCTGGCAGTCCCATTTCAACACGGGCGTGTACGAGGGTGACTGGAGCGGTGTCGCGTTGCGTTCGAGCGGCGGCCTCGTGGCGCTCTATCCGGACCCCACGCGCACCGATGCGTTCGCCGACACGGAGCATCTCGCGGCGTGTCCCGCCGTGCGCGAGGTGCTGACCGCGTTTTCGTGTCCGCTCACCTCGGCGCGCTTCCTGCGGCTGGCTCCGGGTGCGCGCATCAAGGAGCACCGCGACTACAACTTAGGCTTCGAGGACGGTGAAGTGCGGCTGCACATCCCGGTGACCACCGGGCCGGAGATCGAATTCGTCCTCGACGGCCAGACGCTCGTGATGGAACCCGGGGAGTGTTGGTACACCGATGTGAGCCGCATGCACCGGGTTGAAAATCGCAGCCCTGCGGCGCGCATCCACTTGGTGATCGACTGCGTCGTCGATGCGTGGCTCGAGGGAGTCCTGACCGAGGCCGCCGGCGCGAGCACGCTCTCGAGCGCGTGAACGTCCTCCGCGGCGAGCAGTGCAGCCTGCGGTCGTGGCGCCTGCAGGACGCGCTGCTGCTTCCCGACCTTGCGAACGACGCTGAGGTCGCCCGCTACACGGCGCCCCGCTTTCCCTATCCGTACCGTCTGCACGACGCACAGGCGTGGGTGCGGCTGCATCACGACGCGGAACCGACGCTCAACTTCGCCGTCGAGTATCAAGGAGCGCTCGCGGGCGGCATCGGGCTCATTCCGGGCGACGCCGAACTCGGTCGCGCCGGCGTGGCCTCGATCGGTTACTGGCTCGGCCGCCGCTTCTGGGGAAAGGGCATCGCGGTCGACGCCGTGACGCTGCTGAGCGAGCACGCCTTTACGACGCTGCGGGTGCGGCGGCTGTGGGCCAACGTGATGGCGCCCAACCTCGCGTCGGCCCGCGTGTTGGAGAAGGCCGGGTTTCGCCGCGAAGCCACGCTGCGCGGCGCGCTGGTCGACCGCACCGGCGGCATCCATGACGAGCTGATCTACGTGCGCTTCGCTGGTGGCGTCACGATGGAAAACGGGTAAGCGCTTCCCCAAAGGAGGTGTTGCCGATGGCCACGACTCGCAAGAAGGCGACGACCCGCAAGCAGAGCACCGCCGGCGGCAAGAAGAAAGCCGGCCGGAAGAAGAGCACCCGCAAGTACAGTCTTGCTGCCTCGGAAAACGTCCACGAAGAGCTCCATGAGATGAAGCAGGGCACATTGCGGAGCGGACGGTCCGGTAAGAAGGTCACCAGCCGGAAGCAGGCCATCGCGATCGGCCTGTCCGAGGCGCGCCGCAGCGGCAAGAAAGTCCCCCCGCAGAGCTCGCGCAAGAAAAGCTAAAGCTCGTAGTCGATCGTCACGGGCGCGTGGTCCGAGAACCGTTCGTCGCGGTAGATCGAGACCGCGCGCACCCGTGGCGCGAGATCCGGCGTCACCAGTTGGTAGTCGATGCGCCAGCCGAGATTATTTTCCCACGCGCCTTTCCAACCGGACCACCAGCTGAACTGTTTCGGCTCATGATTCACCACCCGAAACGCATCGACCCAGCCAACGCGCGCGGTCACGTCGTCCATCCAGGCGCGCTCCTGAGGCAAGAAGCCGGTGACGCCGGTGCACGATTTCACGCTGAACACGTCGATGTCGCGGTGCGCGATGTTGTAGTCGCCGCAGACGACGAACGGGTGGCCCTCGTTCTTCATCTGCGCGAGGTTGGCGATGAACCGGTCGAGGAAGTGTTCCTTGACGGCCTGCCGCGCCGGCCCGGTCGTACCGGAGGGGACGTACAGCGACGCGATCGAGAGGCCGCCGCTGAAATCCATCCGCACGAAGCGCCCCTCGGCATCCATGTCGTCCATCGCCAAGCCGCGCACGATGCGGGCCGGAGCCTCTCGGGCGTAGATGGCGACCCCGCTGTACCCCTTTTTCTGAGCGTCCATGAAGGCGGTGTGATAGTGGGTGAGGTCGAGCGCTTCGGACGGCAGCTGATGTTCCTGGGCCTTGGTTTCCTGGAGGCAGACCACGTCGGGGGCCTGCGCGTCCATCCAGCGGAAGAAGCCCTTGCGCGCCGCGGCGCGGATGCCGTTGAGATTGCAGCTGATGACGCGAAACACGACCTTGAAGATTGAACCGGGCGCGGTCGCGATCCCTCGCGACCGCGACGCGGTCGTGCTCCGGTTCGGCGAACGCGAGGTCGCGCTGACCAACCTGCGCAAGGTCTTCTTTCCGGCCGGCGGCACGACCAAGGGCGACCTGCTGCAGTATTACGCCGACGTCGCGCCGTTTCTCGTGCCGTACATGCACGGGCGCGCACAGGTGATGAAACGGTACCCGGGCGGTGCGAACGGTGAGTTCTTCTACATGAAACGGACGCCGTCGAATGCGCCGCCCTGGCTGAAGACCTGTTCGATCGAACACGGCTCGGGCAACGTGATCGCGTTTCCGATCGTCGACGACGTCGCGGCGCTGCTGTGGCTGATCAACCTGGGCTGCATCGATCTGAACGAGTGGTACGCACGCTGCGACGATATCGACCGCCCCGACTATCTCCACTTCGACCTCGATCCCGTGAAGGGTGCGACGCCGTTCGCGACCGTCCGCACCGTCGCGCTGTACGTGCACGAAGCGCTGGCCGAGCTCGGCATCCCCGCTTATGCGAAGACGTCGGGCTCGTCGGGGATTCACGTCTACGTTCCGATCCGGCGCGGACCGTTGCAGAAGGAGGTCTGGACGTTTGCCAAGGCCTTTGCCCAGACGATGGAGCGGATGCACCCGGACGTCATCACCGCCGAGTATCGGATCGCCAAACGGCCGGCGGGCCGCGTGCTCGTCGACTACAACCAGAATGCCTGGGGCAAGACCCTCGCCTCGGTATATTCGGTGCGCGCGAAACCGCGCGCGACCGTCTCCACGCCGGTCGGCTGGGACGAAGTCGCAGCCGGGATCGAGATCGAGGACTTCCGGCTCGATAACGTGCGCGAACGGTTCCTGCGCCTGGGTGATTTGTGGACACCGATGAAGCAGAAGACCGGCCGCCTCGATCTGGGCCGGTTCCTCACGCCGGCCGCCCCGCGCACGGCGAAAAAAGCGCGCGCATGATTCCGTTCGGATACCCGCCGATGGAGATGCGCGCGGTGGCCGAGATCCCCACCGGCCCGCAGTGGCAATACGAACCGAAGTGGGATGGTTTCCGATGCTTGGCCTTCCGCAACGGCGATGACATCGCGCTGCAATCGAAGGCCGGCCAGCCGCTGGGGCGCTACTTCCCCGAAATCATCGAAGCGCTGCGCGCGCTGCCGCTCAAGGGATACGTGCTCGACGGCGAGCTCGTCGTCGAAATTGACGGTGCGTTCTCGTTCGACACACTCCAGCAGCGGATCCATCCGGCGGCTTCGCGCGTCGCCACGCTCTCGAAGCGCACGCCGGCCTGGCTGCTGGTCTTCGACGCTTTGAGCGTGGCGGGCGAGGACATCGTCGACCGGCCGCTGACCGAACGCCGCGCGCGCCTCGAACAACTCGCCGCGGCCTTCGACGGTGAAACCCTGCGCCTGTCGCCCGCGACCCGCAGCCGCAGCGTCGTCGACGAATGGTTCGGGCGCGTCGGAGGCGCGCTCGACGGCGTCATCGCCAAACGCGCCGACCTCCCCTACGCCAGTGGTACGCGCGACGGGGCCGTCAAGGTGAAGCGTACGCGCACGGCCGATTGCGTCGTCGGCGGATTTCGCTACGCCAAGGGCTCGACGTCCCAGATCGGCTCGCTGCTGCTGGGCTTGTTCGACTCGGACGGGCTGCTCGATTACATCGGCTTCTGCAGCGCCTTTTCGGCAGCCGAACGCTCCGCGCTGCTGACACGCCTGCGGCCGCATATCGGCGAGCCGGGGTTTACGGGCGGCGCGCCGGGCGACGCGCCGAGCCGCTGGAGCCGCGATCCCGAGCGCGAGCGGAGCTACGTCAAGCTGGAGCACACGCTGGTGCTGGAAGTCTCGTTCGATCAGGTCACCGGCGGACGTATCCGGCACGGCACGCGTCCGGTGCGGTGGCGGCCCGATAAAGCCCCCCGTCAATGTACGGACGACCAGCTGCAGGTGCCGCAGAGCGCCCTCGCGCTCCTGGAATAATCGTCGCGCGTTACGGGTCCCGACGGTGCCGCGTTCGAAAGCCAGGCAAAATGCCATCCGCTTTCACCCTGCGGGCTTTGTCATGCCGTTGGGCCGCGGCGGGTGTGCTCGGAGCGTTCGGAATTCTCATTCTTCCGACGTGCGCGACCGCCGCAAAGCGAACGCCGGCCGCTACCCCGGTGCCGTCCCCGACCCCGTCATCGAGTGCGTCCCCGGAGGCGTCGCCGACACCGCGACCGCTCGGTTTCCGTGCCGTCACCGACGCCTACCTGACCTTCGTCGATCAGACGACGGCCGGTCCGGGGCAGGCGCCGCCCGAGGCCGCCGCCTTCATCGCGGGACTTCCGCTCGCTCCGAATACGCCATACGATCTGTTTTCGAGTGCGCCTCAGGTTCCCGGCGTCGCCGGTGTGACGCAAGTGACCTCGGCGCTCTCGTACGGTTTTGC
>Ga0182024_10005634_pt1 | contig 27975 bp, 30 predicted proteins | sample P32metaG_FD_120480 | JGI IMG/M metagenome (GOLD analysis project Ga0182024, IMG submission 120480) | Permafrost microbial communities from Stordalen Mire, Sweden - P3-2 metaG (Illumina Assembly) | ecosystem: Environmental > Terrestrial > Soil > Wetlands > Permafrost | place: Sweden: Stordalen...
GAAGAGATGAAGGGAAAACAGCTAAGGTGCCTACCTACAAGTGATCTGGCGGAGAGGGAGGGATTCGAACCCTCGGTACAGGTGTTAGCCCGTACAACGGTTTAGCAATTACCCGGTTCCACACGCCTGGTGTTCGGAACCAACAACTTACGTTTGGAAAATTGCACTATACGTTGGGCAAAATGACCCTATTTGGGGCCATCTGTGCAACCATTGTGCAACTGTCGCATGGCCAAATCGCCCACATCGTAAAAGACGGAAAAGCAAACACTACGATGCCAGCTTTACCATCTGGTACAAGCGACCAGCAGCTCAATGAGCTTGTGGACTTCGTGGCCAGTCTTAAGTAACGCGCGGTGGTGTCCTAATTTTCAAATTGGGGCACAACCAGCGCGGGCCTCGGTGAGCAAGCAAATTCGCAACCTTAGAGGATTGTTCTGTTCAGTTTCATCGCTACGAGAGTCTCCTCCTGGCACCAGAGAGGGGCCGGGAAACGTCGAGCTCAAACTATTTGCGGTGCGCTGACAAGAAGAAGCTTCAGCGGGCGTTTGCTTGAGGTTGTTAATGCTTGGCGAGTTCTATTCATCCCCCGATTTCCGGCCGCAATGTGCCACGCCGCAGTGCCCGCTCCTTCATCAACACGAAGAACACCGGAACCAGAATTAGTACGTGAATCGTGGACGTAATCATTCCACCGACCATGGGGGCAGCAATCGGCTTCATCACGTCAGAGCCAATACCACTCGCCCAGAGAATGGGAATCAGGCTGGCGAGAACGGCGGAGACAGTCATTAGCTTTGGCCGAAGCCGATGCACAGCACCCTCAATGGCGGCCTCGTGAATATCGGCGTCTGTGAGCGGGCGACCTGACGCGATGCGCTTACCGAGCGATTCGTGCAGATACACGACCATTACGACGCCCGTCTCCACCGCGATGCCAAACAGTGCGATATACCCGACCCACACGGCGACGCTGAAGTTGTAGCCCAAGAGCCACTGCAAGATCAGCCCGCCGGTCATCGCATAGAACGTGGGAAAGATCAGGACCATGGCCTCGGTTAGGTTGTGGAAGGCCATGTACAGGAGCAGGAAGATTACGAAGAACACCACCGGCAAAATGATCTTCATCCGTTCCTTCGCTCGATGCTGGAATTCATACTCGCCCGACCACTGATAGGTGTATCCCGCAGGCAGTTGCAACTTTTGGCGAAGCATCTTGCTGGCCTGGTCTACGAAGCCGCCGTAGTCGGTGGTGTTGAGATCGATGTAGACATATCCTGTGAGCTGGCCATCTTCATCGCGGATCATCGCCGGACCACGTGAAAACGAGATCTTGGCTACCTCGGAAATCGGTATCTGCGCACCAGAAGGTGTAGCAATCAGCACTCTGCTGAGTTCTCCCACGTTGTCACGGAAATCGCGCTGGTAACGGACGTTGATCGGATAGCGACTGCGGCCTTCGACGTTTTCGGCAACGTTCATGCCACCAATCCCAGATTCCACCGCCTGTTGCACGTCGGCAATGGTCAAACCGTATTTCGCCGCCTCTGGACGATTCACCTCCACATTGATGTAAAAGCCCTGGGAGACCCGCTCGGCGAAAACCGAACGCACCTGAGGTAACCCCGAGAGAATCTGCTGTACCTGGGCTCCGAGTTGCTGGATTTGCTCCAGATTCGTCCCTTGGAGTTTCATTCCCACCGGTGTCTTGATCCCGGTAAGAGCCATGTCGAGGCGGTTTTGTACCGGCATGGTCCAGGTGTTCGTCAGGCCCGGAAACTGGAGCTTCTCGTCCATCTCACGAATGAGCTTTTCGTAGGTCATCCCCGGCCGCCACTTTTCGCGCGGCTTGAGCATCACGGTCGTGTCATACATATCGAGGGGAGCGTTGTCCGTGGCACTGTCGGATCGACCGACCACACCGAACACGGTCTCAACTTCCGGAAAGGATCGGAGAATCCGGTCTTGTTCCTGCAAGAGCTGCGAAGCTTGCGTGATCGAAATACCGGGAAGGGCGGTGGGCATGTAGAGCGATGAGCCTTCAAACAAGGGCGGCATGAACTGGCTGCCCATCTTGAACATCAAGGGAAACGTCACCACCAGGAATGCCAAATTGAGCAACAACGTCGTCTTGCGGTATTTCAGGCAGAGTCGCAACACCGGCAAGTAAAGTGCCTGCGTAATTCTTGAAATCGGATTTTCCGATTCGGCCCGCAGCTTCCCTCGAATGAAAATGACCATCAGGATGGGAACCAGGGTGATGGCTAGCAAGGACGAGAAGCCAACGGCCAAAGTTTTCGTCCATGCCAACGGACGAAACATGCGTCCTTCCTGTGCTTCCAACAGGAATACCGGGAGGAACGAGACTACGATAATAAGGAGAGAAAAGAACAACGCGGGGCCCACCTGCTTGGCCGAGTCGATGAGGATGCGCACCCGCTCTCGTTCAGCGGCCTTCTTCGCTGACTTACCTGCGCTGGCATCTGTCTCTTTTTGGAGCACTGGTCCATTCGAGGAATTCATCTCCCCGGATGCTTCTCCGCCAGATACCGGGCGCTCGGAAAGATGCCGATATCCGTTTTCCACCATGACAATGGCGGCGTCCACCAAAACGCCAATTGCCAAGGCCAACCCACCCAGCGACATGATGTTGGAGCTGACGTTCAGGTAGTACATGGGAATGAAAGAGATCGCGAGCGCGATAGGTAAGGTGAGAATCGGGATCAACGCCGAGCGGAAGTGAAACAAAAACACAATAATGACCAGGGAAACGATGATCGCTTCCTCAATCAGGCTATGTTTCAGAGTGTTGATGGATTCGCTGATCAGTCCGCCGCGGTCATAGCCGGATACAACCTCGACTCCCGGCGGCAGCGATCCTTTGATTTCAGCGAGCTTCTTCTTGACGCCATCGATCACGTTGAGAGCATTGAGCCCGTACCGCATGACCACAATGCCGCCCACGGTCTCGCCTTCGCCATTCCACTCCGCTACACCCTCCCGTATGTCCGGGCCGAAGGAAACTGTGCCCAGATCCTTGATGAGTACGGGCGTCCCGTTCTTCGCCATCACCGGCACGTTCCTCAGATCGTCCAGCGATTTGAGGTACCCCAGACCTCGAATCATGTATCGCGTACCGCTCAATTCCAGTACGCGACCACCGACTTCGTTCGTACTCGACTTCACGCGGTCGATTACCGTGGACAGGGGAATGCCATACGCGAGCAACTTGTTGGGATCGACATTGACCTGGTACTGCCGCACGAACCCACCGATGCTCGCCACTTCGGCCACGCCCGGAACGGTTGCCAGTTGGTAGCGCGGGTGCCAATCCTGAATACTTCGAAGATCGGCTAGGCTCTCCTTGTGGCTGTGATCAACGAGCACATATTCGTAGACCCAACCGGCACCGGTCGCGTCCGGGCCGATGGCAGGATGCACATTGGCAGGGAGTCGGCCGGCAATCGTTTGCAGATACTCCACGACACGAGAACGAGCCCAATAAATATCGGTCCCGTCTTCGAAGACAACAAAGACGTACGAATCATTGAACATGGTCTGCGCGCGTACCGCTTTCACCTTCGGCGCAGCCAGCAAAGCGGTCACGATCGGGTAGGTAACCTGATCCTCGATGATGTTGGGTGGTTCACCTTCCCAGTTGGTGTGAATGATCACCTGCACGTCGGAAATATCCGGCAGGGCGTCCAGCGGGACGTGGCCCATGGACCAGATGCCAGCCAGCATAAGCAGAAGTACCCCGGTGAATACGAGGAAGTGATTGTGGGCGCACCACTCAATGATTCGGGAGATCACGATTACATACCTCCTGTGGCATTGAGCGTGAGCTGCTTGTTGGCAATCGTCTGCCCGTTTTGTTGTGCCCTGACGGTGACCTGCCAAGTGCCACCGAAACCCAGATCGCCTTTACCTTCATACATGCCACTGCCTTTGTCGTTGGCATCGATGACGGTTTTCATGGCGGCCATTCCCATCGCCGGCATCGCGGCCATGAAGAAGGTCACGGTCACGTTCGCGCCTGCGATTGGCTGCCCGTCCGGGCCTGTCAGCTTCACGCGGACAGTATTGCTGCCCTTGTGCGGAGGATCGGGGTCGGTCGTCAGATCGACAATAGCTTGTTGTTGCGTTAGGGCATTCATCGAAGCCGCCTGACCTGCACCGGGAGGCGGCGGAATAAACGCTCCCGCAGCTGCCTGCAATTGGGCTTCGGAATCAATCAGGAAGTTTGCCGATGTGACAATTCGTTCTTGTGCTTTTACGCCCTTCGTGACCACCAGTTCATCGCCGACTTGAGGCCCCAACTCGACTTCGCGAGGTTCAATGCTGCCTTCGCCGCGATAGACGAACAGCAAGTTCTTGGTCCCGGAATGAAAAGCTGCACTGGCCGGGACTACCAACTGTCTTCCCATCGGGAGCTTCGCGCGAATGTTGACGTACATTCCGGGCCTCAACTTCAGGCCAGGATTCGCAAACACCAACCGCACCGGCAGGGTGCGCGTGTTCTTGTCCAGCTGCGGGAGGATGTAATCCACGCGCCCGTTGAAGACTCGTCCGGGATACGCGTCGACCGTGACCTCCGCCGGATCACCGGCTTGATCTTCCCTGCGTCGCTCTGAAATACCTGGGCAAGTACCCAAACATCTGAGAGGTCAGCTACGGTGTACAGCATGGTTTCGGGCTGGACGTACATGTTGGGCAGCGCGTTTTTCTGCATGATGTAACCCGAGCCGGGAGAGGAGATGGTGAGATCCGTGATGACCTTGCCCGTCTGATCGAGCTTCTCGATTTCGGCGGGAGATACTTCCCATTGCAGCAGTCTCTCTTTGGCAGCACTAAAAAGAGAAGAGGCACCCGAAGCCACTCCGCTCACTTTGCTCTGCTGCAAAGACTCCGAGTTCTTCTTTGCCAGCAAGTAGTCGTGCTCGGTTGAGACGAGGTCAGGGCTGTAGATCGTAAATAGCGGCTCCCCCTTGCCAACAAAATCTCCCACGGCGTCGGCATAGACTTTGCGAATCCATCCAGCAAAGCGGGTCTGCACATAGGCCTGCCGCCGCTCATCCACCTGCACATTGCCGTAGAAACGAAGCTCGGTGTTGACCGGCTTGGATTCAACCTTCCCCAGCACAACGCCGATGCTCTGCATCCGCTGGGGCGTCAGCTGGAGCGGGGCAAGCGGCGTCTCTTGCATATCGCCGGCCTGAGAGTCGCCTGCTCCCGGCTCGGAACCCGAGGCGTTGGCCGATGAAGTTTGCGCCGTTGTCTTCATAGACTCGCTTGCGGAACTGTTAGCAGGCCGCGCCGCAGCTCCGGCATGGCTTAAACGCCACCACAAGACGAACGCCACAATCGCGAGCACAACGGTTGTGGTCAGCGCAATCCAAAATGCCCGGCGATAATTGTTGTGTTCTGTACGGTTCATGTCTGATCCCTCATTTGCATTCGTTCTGAAGTTGCGCTCATTCATGGCAGATCCACCCCGGTCAGACGCTCTAGTTCAGCGAGTGCCGATTCGTGCTCCACCAGCTCGCTTCGATATTCCAGATCGAGGTTCAGAACATCGAGGAACCCGGAAAGCAGGCCTTCGAAGTCTTGGCGGTTCGATTGATAGGCAGACAGGGCCGATTGAAAGGTCGCTTCCGACTGGGGGACGAGACCGTCACTGTAGATCTTCAGTTGTTCTTCCGAGGTCTTGGCACGAACATATTGCTGGCACTTCCGAAAGCACGCGCTGCGATTCAGTGTCCAGCTCTTGCCGTGTGCGCTCCTGGTTCTCCTGCGCTTCCGCCAGTTCGGCCTTCTGCCGCCCGCGATTGGGTAGCCGGATACCGAATGTAGCCATGTAGTAATCGCGGGTCTGGCTCCCGGTGTGCTCGTAGGCGTACTGCACATTGAAGTCCGGACGAAAATTCTTACGCGCCAGTTCCACCTGGGTTTCTTGCTGCCGGATGGAGGCCTGCTTGGAGCGCACATCCGGATTTTGCTCACGAGCCTTCTGCAAGAGTGCGGCTGCGGAGTACGGAAGACGTCTCACGGTGAGGGTCTCGGCGACGATGTCCGCGGACTCCTGCGGTCGTCCCAAGACCTGCTTGATCTGGGCTTCAAGCAGTCCTTCTTCCTGATGGTGGTGTGCGACCTCTTGCAGAATCTTGGTGTGCTGCAACTGAGCTTTCAACACATCCTGTTGATTGCCCTGGCCTACGCGGTAGCGTGCCTCTGTCGTCTCCAACACCTGATTCAGTAGCTCATCACTTTTCAGCAGAACCCCGAGGGTTTGCTGAATGTAGGCCAAGCGGAAATAGACCATCTTGAGATTTCCCACCACCGTTCTGCGAACTGAATCGGTCTGCGCTTCCATGGAATCCGCTTCATGTTCAGCGACCTGGGCGCGCAACTGCCGTTTGCCTGGGTAGGGGATGTCCTGCGAAGCGCCAAACCCGATGTAGGCGAAATCGCTGTTGCTGTAGCCCGCGAAGGGTCGCGGGCTGCCCACACTGAACTGCTGCACCGAGAGTTGCGTCTCGGGTAACGCAGAGGCTTCCTTGGGAACATTTCGTGAGGCCTGCCACGCGTGGAACGAGGCAGCAATCTGCGGATTCTTCTGCTCTGCCTCTTGGATTAGCTCACGCAGAGACGTGGGCATTCCTGCGTGCTCGGCCATGCCGGGTGATTCAGGAATCCGCCTCTGCGGACTTGGTGGCTCTTGAGCGCCGGCAAGGGCTAGCGTCCAAAAGAACAGAACCGCAGCGATGAACGAAATACGAGTGCACCCGAAAAGACTTCGGGACAAATAAGTGGATTGCATCTTTCCTCCGCAAACAAACACCAGTTTGTAGGCGCACGAAACGTGCAGACGCACGAGTGTGTCAATAGCTCAGAGGAAAGACGATCAGATTCTTAGGACGGTGGTGGTTAGAGACTCTAGTCCTGGCGGACTATGTGTGCACGAAACACGCGACGACCTTTGTGCCAGCGAGGAGTATGTGTCGGCCTGGGATGTTGGGGGAAGCGCGTGCAATAGAACCAACCCGACATGATGCAATTGCGAAGAGGCGGTCTTCAGAGCGTGAAAGTCCGCAGGAGTAGCGGTTGTCTGGCAGCAGGGATGCGATTTCGCCATTCCCATGTCCCCGCACTGCTCCGCCATCTTCTTACAGCACTCCCGCTCCGCCGCCGTCATCGCCGCATTGGGCACGACACATGCCATCACCGGCAGCCCGGCGAACAGTACCGCCAGAGCGAAAACAGCCGCTTTTTGCACTAACTTCAACATTATGAGTGTAGTCGCAACAGAGAGTTAGACGCAACAAAGACCGAAAGGTTACAGATTACGGCGGTTTACGCGATTCTTCTTGGCAATCGAGAACTTAACTGATTTCTCCAGGTTCGCGAGCGGAGGAATGAGGCACGACTACCCGGTCTGCATGTACCGGCAAGTTAGGGACCAAGCAACGAGATAAGAAGGTCGCACATAAAGAGTGTGCTATTATTATCATATGCGTGCGAATATCATATCCAACGCTACGCTCCGAGCAGAAGAGACGTGCTTAATTCCCTGCTTTAAGGAAAAACTCGTACGCAAGCTGCAAAAGCGCTTGCCGCCGGATGAAGTCCTCGAAGAAGCGCGGGTTCTGTTTTCGGCCCTGAGCGACCGTGCGCGGCTGAAGATTCTGATTGCGCTTCAAGAGGATGCAGAGTTGTGCGTATGCGACGTAGCTCATGTGCTCGGCACTACCATTTCAACTGCCTCGCACCACCTGCGCAAGATGCGCGATCTCAAGCTCTTGAAGTATCGCAGCGACGGTCGAATGGCTTACTACTCGCTGCGCAGCAAACTTGCTGGAAAGTTGGCGGCTGACGTGCTGCGTGCAGAGGTCACGATATGAATGCCACGACCGAAAAAACATCCGCGTTTAAGATCGTCACCAGTCAACTAGCAGAAGCAGTCGCTGCACCCAAGTGTCACAAATGCGGCTGCCTACATAAGACAGTCGAAGCTCTTTCGGGTACTGAGGTTGGCAAGAATGAGCTTGCGCCGATCTTGGCTGAGGCTCGCTCGGTGTTTGTGCCGAAGCAATACGACTGCCTCGGCTGCCAAGTTTGCTACCCGGCGATTGCAGCCAATGCATTCGTTGAAGCCCATCCAGACGTGGGGGCCGGACTTGATCTCTGCCCTACTGAGGAGCCGGACGCACGCCCAGGATGGCCACCGCTGCCCGGAGACTTCTATGTCGTGCGCTACGGCGCTCCGGTTGCTGTCTGCACGCTCAACAGCGAAGCTCTCGCAGTGAGTCTTGCCAGCCGCAAGCCCGAGGGTCGCGCGATTGTAGGCACAATGCATACCGAAAACCTCGGAATCGAGCGGGTGATCAAGAATGTCCTCGCGAATCCGTACATCCGGTTCCTCATGCTCTGCGGGGAGGACACCCAGCAGGCAGTCGGACACCTGCCGGGTCAGTCCTTAGAGTGCCTATTCGGCAGCGGTGTCGATGATCGAGGCAGGATTAACGGCGCACGTGGCCGGCGACCCGTCCTCAAGAATGTTAGCCGAGAAGAGGTCCGGGCCTTTCTCGACCAAGTCGAGTTGGTAGTTCTCGTTGGGGGGCAGAACGAGGAGATTCTTATCGACCGCATCGACGCTGTCAGCGAGCGCAATCCCGGAACCTATGCGCCGGCGTTCGTCGAAACTCCGGTTAAACGAATTCAAGCAACAAACCCGACACACCTAACACTCGATAAGGCGGGATATTTCGTTATCTATCCTGAGCGGCGGACCAAGAACCTCATCGTAGAGCACTACACCAATCAAGGCGTGCTCGACTGCATGATGGAAGGAAACTCCACAGGTGCGCTGTACACCGAGGCAATAGAACGGAACCTCGTCACTCGCCTTGACCATGCCGCTTATTTAGGTCGTGAACTAGCACGCGCCGAGCAAAGTTTGCTGCAAGGGACGCCATTCGTACAAGACGCGGCACCCGGTACCCTGTTTTCCGCATCACCCGCGGGTCCTACGGAGGCGGACGGCGCTTGCGGCTGCTCCGACACGCGAATGGGGAGCTACTAATGAAGGTAAATTGGCCGGGAATCGTGGCTGTGGCGCTTGTCGTGATCGCGATCGCTGCCTATAAGGTACACACGAAGCAAGCAACAGTCGCCGGACGGGAAGGTTTCCCCACTGTCTTGCTCATCGCCGATCTGGGTGAAGCTGACTCAGCAGATGCCTGCGCAGAGATCATTCACTCGGTACGGGCGGCACATGAACGCGGCATTCCAGTGCAGGAACTCAGCCCTGACAGCAAATCGGAAATGCTACATCGTTACCGAGTCCTCATCGTTCCCACGGTACTGATTCTTGATCGCAGCGGACAAGTTGTCTTCCGCTTCGAAGGCGAGGATCGCCAAACAGTTGTGGCCGTTCGCACACAGCTTGCGCAGTTGCAGTAGTCAATATGTTGAATCTTCCTCTCAATCTCAGCCAGGCTCTTTCTGGCGGTCATCTCATCGCATTGCCTCTCGCCCTCGCAGGCGGAGTTGTGGCTGAGATGAATCCTTGCTGTTTGGCACTTTATCCGGCAGCCGCGGGATCTTGCTGTTCGGTATCCGAACAGCAGACTATCCGTCGCTCTTTCGGGAACGCGGTCGCATTCGTCTTGGGAATCGCAATCGCAATCGCTGCACTTGGCTCAATCGCTGCCTATGTTGGGAGGATCGCGGAAATTGGAACCTCGGTGAAGTACGTCATCGCAATCATTCCCATATTCATGGGCATATATCGACTGGGTTGGGTCAAAGTCCCAGCCTTCAATCCGAAGCCGTTCCAACCCGCCTTTGGTGGGGCATTCGGGACCGGGCTCTTGCTGTCACTCGTCATCGGGCCGTGCGGGACGCCTGTACTGGCGTCGGTTCTGTCCTATGCTGCCTACAAGCAGAGTTTCATGTACGGCGGGCTGCTGCTATTCCTCTATGGTTTGGGCACAGGTCTGCCTTTGGTGCTAGTGGGAACGACCGCTGGAGGTCTCCTTAAGAGATTTGATTGCAGCCGCTATGGTCGTTGGCTTGATCCAATTACTGGAGGATCGCTATTGCTGCTTGGGTTTTGGTTGCTTTGGCGCATTTGATGGAGACCACACAAAATCGCCAATCGGTGGCTCGACGCGGGAAACACCTGGAATATTTCACGATTGCGTGGAACACCGTTGAGGGCCTGGTAGCGGTGGTCGCAGGTACACTCGCAGGCAGCATCTCACTGGTGGGATTCGGTATCGACAGTTTTATAGAGGTCACGTCCGGCGCCGTGCTGCTCTGGAGAATGTCAGTTGACGCGGACGTGCGGAAGCGGGAACGAAGGGAGAAGCTCAGTCTGAGGATTGTGGGCGTCTGCTTCTTAGCACTGGCCGCTTACGTCGGTTATGAATCTGTCTCCGGCCTCGTCAGTAGAAAATCTCCTGACCACAGCATCCCCGGAATAGTCTTGGCTTGCGTTTCCCTCGTCGTGATGCCACTCCTCTCTCGCGCAAAGAAGAAAGTCGGCAACGAACTTGGAAGTGCAGCCATGCGCGCCGATGCCAGGCAGACCGATTTCTGCGTCTACCTGTCGGTGATTCTGCTGTTGGGGTTACTTCTCAACGCTGCGCTGGGTTGGTGGTGGGCTGACCCGGCTGCTGGCATCATTATGGTTCCTCTCATTGCAAAGGAAGGAGTGGACGCCATGAAGGGTGAAACGTGCTGCGATTAACGACTCCACTCACACTTTTCGGCCTTTTCGCAGTGACTGCGATGCTGGTTGTTCTATGCAATGGAGAAGCGTAGCCCATGGTTCATTTTGGCCTTCGCCGCTTCTTGTTTGCTGGGATCGGCGTATGGGTTCCTGCAAGGCGCCTGGCCTTTCGGGATTGTTGAGTTCATCTGGGCAGGTGTGGCAGTGCGACGTTGGTGGTTGGTTTGCAATTTGAGAAGCAGGTAAAGATATGGTCAACGAAATTCCGGTAGCGTGCTGTCTGACTGACGAAGAACTTCGCAATCGCGAAGCCACGCTTCTCGCTCAGTTCAAGTCGGCCCTTATCGCGACTGAGGAACTCGGTGACGGCTACCTCTTCCGCGCACCCGGCGATAAGAAATGGCTTGTCGTAGCAGCCGAATTGATGGCAGCAGAACGAGAATGTTGTCCCTTTCTGAGGTTCGTGCTGGCTGCCGAACCGGGAATGGGGCCGGTTACGGTGCGAATGACAGGACCGTCAGGCACCAAAGAGTTCTTGAAATCGATACTACTCTGACGCAGTTCGGCGAGGACAGAGGTGTCGCCCGGTTGGAAGCTCTTGCGTTTCTGTTGGTCGACATCGCCTCTGGCTAGTATTCTCGCGACTGGAACGGAGGGGTGAAGTCTGCTCAGCCAGGTTACCCCTATAACAGTTTCTCGTGCCTCATCAATCGAAGAGACCAAGGGGATGGTTGTTGCCATGAAGAAAAATGTCTGGAGGGCGGTGATCGAGGTAGGTTTTATCATCTTCCTGTTTTATTCCAACCTTTTGATGGGGGAATTTGAGCGTTAAGGTATGGGGGGGAAGAGGGGCGTAGTGTGGGCAATCGAAGATGTTTTCACTATTGCTAATTTCGAAATTGCCGCCACAGCCGCGCTCATTGGCTATGTCCTTTTTGAATTTCTTCGCAAGAGATTCTAGGCAACGTGGCTCTTATCTTTGGCTGCAAGAGAAACAGCAATAGTGCATCGGCGATAATGACACCCGTCGCACCGCGCAGGAAGTCGCCTCTGACGCCAGTTAACGAGATCCCCGACAACCTGTGTGGCGATGATTACGACTGCGAGTCCCCACCCCCAAAGGCGGCGTCGGAACCACCCGACTCCCGCCGTGGTGAGGGCCGCGCCCAGCAGAAGAAACAGAATTCCGACGGTACGGCCCAGAGGCGCGAACCACTTGTACGCTATCGGAGTGAGAACCCAGACGCCATCAAGAGGTGTCCCTGGCGAAAGAAGAGTGATTGCGGCGAGACTCGCGATGGCCGCACCAAAGAACAAGAAAATGCCTATCGCCGTGAATCCTCGCGCCTTGCGGTTGACAGCGGACTTCATGCGCTGAATATAAGCGGACGCAGCAGCCCAGACGAATCAATCCGAAAAACGGGCGCTGTGTTGCCAACTTGAAGGCCACTCCCGTGTAGGAAAACGAAGGCGTCTCAGACTCAATTGAGCCGTGAGACGCTCGTTCGAACAGCCGCCCCCGAAGTCTGCTCAGTCAGAGACGTAGCCATAAAGGGCGAGTCAGCGGAAATCACGGATCCGACTTGACGTTTGCCCATCTTTCTGCAACTATCGAAATATGCCAACAGCCTCAGCCAAGAAAAACACCGAGTACGTGGCAAAGTACGCCGACATGCTCTCTGCAATGGGCACCGAACCACGCCTTCGAATTATGCAATTGCTGTTATCCGCACATCCAGACGGTTTGGTTGTCGGCGATATCCAGTTAGAACTCGACATTCCGAATTCCACGCTTTCGCACCACTTGGAGAAATTGAAGAACGAAGGTCTTGTGAACGTGCGCCGCGAAAGTACCTTTTTACGGTACACGGCCAACACGGAAGCGCTCCAGGAACTGCTGCAATTCCTCTATGCCGAATGCTGCACTCGAAACAAAGCGGTCAAGCCGCAAGATATCGTCCAGCTTTGTAAATAGGAGAAGGGGTCACCATGAGCAGTACCGATATTAAGGAAGTAGTCAAAGAAAAGTATGGCCAGGCAGCCTTGCGCGTGAAGAGTGGCGGAAGTAGTTGCTGCGGAGCCACCGCAGCGAGCGGGTTGGGTTGCGATCCAATCACCTCCAATCTGTACGACTCCTCCCAGGCGGGCCAAGTTCCTGAGGAGGCCATGCTCGCCTCGCTTGGCTGCGGGAATCCGACTGCATTAGCGAAATTGAATGCGGGGGAAGTGGTTCTCGATCTCGGCTCGGGTGGCGGCGTGGATGTACTGCTTTCGGCGAGGCGGGTCGGGCCCTCTGGCAAGGCATACGGTCTCGATATGACGGACGAGATGCTGGCACTCGCCAACGAGAACAAGCGCAAAGCGGGCGCGGAGAATGTCGAGTTCCTGAAGGGCGAGATTGAGCATATCCCTCTGCCCGACAACTCGGTCGACGTGGTTATCTCGAATTGTGTGATCAACCTTTCAGCGGATAAAGACCGTGTATTGCGAGAAGCGTTTCGTGTGCTGAAACCGGGCGGCCGCATTGCGGTTTCCGATGTCGTTACCCGAGGCGCAGTCGCGCCAGAAATCCGCCAAAGCGTGCTTCTATGGGTCGGGTGTGTGGCAGGGGCGCTCGGAGATGACGAATATCGCAGCAAACTTTCCGCAGCGGGTTTTGAGCGAATCGACATCGAGCCGACGCGAATTTATCGGGCAGAAGATGCGCGTGAATTTCTCTCGGCGGCTGGCGTCGATGTCGACGCGATTGCACCGGAGGTAGATGGCAAATTCCTGAGCGCCTTCGTTCGGGCCGTCAAGCCCTCAAACGCAGGAGCAAAAGCGTGTTGCGGGCCGACCTGCTGCAACTAGGAGAGAACCAGTATGCCAGGACATTACAACGCTTTATTCCTGTGCACGGGCAATTCGGCGCGGTCGATCATGGCTGAGGCCATTCTCAACTCCAAAGGACGGCCCAATTTCGCGGCTTACAGCGCCGGAAGTCATCCTTCCGGAACGGTTCGTCCGGAAGCCCTGAGACAGCTCGAAATGGCCCACCTGCCAATCGAGGGTTTGCGAAGCAAAGCGTGGGATGAATTCTCTCTGCCTGGCGCTCCAAAGCTGGACTTTGTTTTTACGGTTTGCGACAACGCGGCGAAAGAAGTCTGCCCGATCTGGCCCGGACAGCCGATGACCGCCCATTGGGGCGTTCCGGACCCGGCGGCGGTTCACGGAACCGAAGCGGAAGTGGAACGGGAGTTTCGCGAGGCGTTTTTTATTTTAGAGCGCAGAATCAGCCTCTTGCTCTGTCTTCCACTGAAGACTCTCGATAGCCTTGCACTCAAGAGGGAGCTCGACAACATCGGACAGGTTATGACACCCGCTACAAAAGAATAGCAACGGGTTCTCGACAACGAGCCTCACTTCGAGGCGTTCGTATTGCAGGGATCACAAATGAAGGCAACGAGTCGTCTCAGTTTGTTTGATCGTTATCTGACTGCGTGGATCTTCGCGGCGATGGTCGCGGGTGTTGTCTTGGGCTGGCTTGTGCCCGGAGTCGTACCGTTTCTGAATCGCTTCAACATCGGTACGACTTCCATTCCAATTGCTGCTGGATTGATCTTAATGATGTATCCACCTTTCACGAAGGTGCGATATGAGAACCTGCACGAGGTCTTTCGCAACAGGAAAGTGCTAGGCCTTTCACTCGTTCAGAACTGGGTGGTCGGCCCGATTCTGATGTTTGTCTTGGCCATCGTCTTCTTGCGCGGATATCCGGAATACATGGCTGGACTGATCATGATCGGTCTCGCACGCTGCATCGCGATGGTCATCGTGTGGAACGAATTGGCGCGAGGCGATACGGAATATGCGGCTGGCCTAGTGGCCTTCAATTCTCTGTTCCAGGTCTTTTTCTACTCCGTCTACGCCTGGGTTTTCATTACGGTCCTCCCCGCCAAGTTCGGCCTTCGGAGCACTATCGTTAATGTGTCGATGGCAGAGATTGCAAAGAGTGTTTTTATTTATCTTGGAATCCCGTTTCTCGCAGGATTTCTGACTCGTACCGTATTGGTTCGGTCTAAAGGGCAGGACTGGTATAGCCGGAACTTCGTTCCCCGAGTCAGCCCCCTGACTCTGATTGCCCTGCTATTCACGATTGTGGTGATGTTCTCCCTAAAAGGTGGGTACATCGTTCGTCTGCCCTTGGACGTCCTGCGCATCGCCGTGCCGCTCTTGATTTACTTCGTGCTAATGTTTCTTGTGTCCTTTTACATGGGCAAGAAGCTTGGCGCGGACTACTCCAAGACCACAACGCTGGCATTTACGGCAGCCTCCAATAATTTTGAACTGGCGATTGCAGTGGCGGTATCGATATTTGGCATCAACTCCGGAGCCGCATTCGCGGCTGTCATCGGGCCCTTGGTGGAAGTGCCCGTGATGGTCGCGCTGGTTAACGTGGCTTTGTACTTTCAACGCCATTTCTTCCTCAACCCACAACCAGTGGCTATCGAGCCGGTTTGCTCGCCCACTGCCGAGTAAGGTCCCCCTGCCTGCAGATGCCGCGAACCTCATGAGACTCGAATTCGCGATCTTCGCTCAGCGGCAGCACGCCCTCCACTTTGTTGGCATCCCCCTTTCGAAGTGAGCCCATAAAAATGCCTTGACTCTGGAATGCATTCCAGGGTTGATACTCTTCATGGTGCAAAGCAGTGGTTCCAAAGCTCTTCGGTCGGGCGCCTTGGCGAAGGCGACGGGAGTGAGTCCAGACACGATTCGACACTATGAAAGAATCTGTGTTCTTCCACGGGCGTCACGAACACAGTCTGGTTATCGACTCTATCCCGCAGACGCGGTCGAGAGAGTGATGGTTGCAAAGAGCGCTTCGGATCGGATTCACCCTTGCAGAGCTGGCTGAAGTCCTGAAAGCTCGCGATGCCGGAGGTGCTCCGTGCCGTCGCGTATACCAGCTTGCTCAAGAAAAGCTTAAGGGTATCGAAGCAGACATTGAGGCCTTAAAGCGCACTAAACAATACCTAAAGAAGGTGTTGTCCGATTGGGAACAGCAAATTCAGCGGACGGGTCCGGGGCAAAAAGCCCATCTGCTGCACTCGCTCAGTGAGTTGCTGGAGAACTCTGACGCTCCAACAAATCAATTTCGGAGGAGGGCAAGATCATGAAAATAGTAGTCGCGTTCCTTGTATTTATCGGGCTGCAGTTAGCGGCACAAGACATGCAGTCTTGCCCCATGCACAAAGAGCATATGAAAGAGGCTTCGCAGCATCAGGCCGATGTGGAAAAGCATGGTAATGAAGCTATGGGATTCCCTCATGGCAAGACCACACATCATTTTCGTCTCTATGCGGGCGGCGGATCCATTGAAGTGACCGTCAACGAGAGCAAAGATTCCCAAAACATGCAGGCAATCCGGTCCCATTTGGCGCATATTGCCACAATGTTCTCGAACGGCGACTTTTCCATACCGATGTTAGTCCACGACAAGGCACCGCCCGGCGTTCCTGTGATGAAGGAGAAACGCACCGAGATTTCTTACAGCATCGAAGAGCTTCCCGCCGGTGGCAGGGTGCGAATTAAGACAACAAATCCCGAGGCGCTGAAGGCAATTCATGACTTTCTTCGTTTTCAGATCGAGGATCACCATACGGCGGACACAACCGACATAAGCCCTTCGTGAGCCGACAAGCGAGATGTCAGTCCGGCCATTTAATGCATGGGCAATAGCATCTTGGCTGCAAGGCCAAGTACTGCCACTATGAAGATCCGCCGCAGCCAGACTGTGCTCAGGAGCAGGGCGATGCGGCCTCCCAGTAGAGCACCCAGAAACATAGCGACGCCAAGGATGATGCCGAGCTTCAAATCCACAACGCCGCGCCAGACAAACACGACTGTCGCAATTCCTGAAGAAAATACGTTGATTACCTTTGTAGTGGCCACAGCTTGCAGGAAGGTCATACCGAAGAACACGACAAAAGCGGCAGTGAGCATAGTGACGTAACCGCCGCTAAAAAAGCCGCCGTAGATTGCTAGGAGGAAGGTGGCAGCATAGCCAGTAAGTGCTCCGACTCTTGATGCGGGAGCATCATGGTTTGTCTGTCCCAAGTTCTTATTCAGCAGGGTGAAGATGGCGACGGCAATCATCGCTACGGCGATGATGAGTTGCAAGGCTTTTAGCGGCACGGTAAGCAACAGCAATGCACCCAAGCCAGAACCAGCGATCGTGAGAAAGATCGAGGGCAGCAAGCGGCTGCGGCTGAGGACTCCCCTGCCCATGAACGGCAAGGAGCCACCCACGCTCATAAAGGTCAAAGCGAGCATGTTGGTTGCAATCGCAACGTGGGCTTCAACGCCCAAAGCAATCATCACCGGAACGGTGATAAGCGAAGTACTGCCGGTCACAACGCTGATCATGCTCGTGAGGAAAAACACGACGATTAGAGCGAAGATTTTGGCCCCAGACACGCGCCTATGATAGCAAGGCCAGATTTTCTGAGCCGGACTGAAGCGCGGTACTCAGACATTCTGTGATTGAACGCGTCACCGACGAGATTTGAGGCATCGGTCACGCAGCATACTCGTCCGCTGATCGGACCGGTATCCGCTCGCGTCGCCTAGGGCTGCGAATTTCATTTGGCATCCGCAGCCTGGCATTTGTGCCGGTCAAACTGCTGCTGAAGGTTGGCCCGCGCATCGACCGTCCGACTGAGAGCACTCATCGGCGGTTTGAACTCCCGATCGCAATGTGGGCAAACAGCGACCCTGGGGTTGAGCTGAGCCATTTGATGACTCGGAGTCTGCGCTCGTTCGCCGGAGTATTCTTGTCGCTGATCAGACTGAGAGTTTAAACGGGCACCATTATCACAATCAATGCAGCCTAGCCCTGTATCGAATCACTCTCGCTCGGAGCACCTTGTTTCTTTGGAGATTTGGCTTGTCTCTGCAGCACTATTGTCACATTCGATCGCTGAAACCCTGACAGCCTTTCTCGACGGCGGTCACCCCACAGGAAGTCCGATGCGTGGGTGACATTTCTTCCTAGCACCTACTCCGATGCGCAAAGGTCACAAAGCGAACGGAAGGTGAGCGTTTTGGTAACAACGTACCTCATCAGATTTGTTCAATCATCAGCTATTTGCAAATGGCGACCGTCGTGCTGTATCGATTGAGCGAGACGTCGGAACAGATCTAGTGGGTTCCACTGATGCGGGGTTGGCGCAGAAGAAAGAATAAATAGTAGATAACCAAGAGACGACGAGAGGGGTTCAGTGAGCGATACGACACCAGGAAAACAGCGGAGTGTGCGGTCGCTCGAATGGCTGAACTTTTTTCTCGCCGACGTGCAGACCGGCCTCGGTCCCTTCTTGGCTGCCTATCTTGCTTCGAGTGGATGGAATCCGGGCAGTGTAGGTTACGTACTGACTTTTGGCGGCTTGGTCGGGGTCGCAATGCAAACTCCGGCGGGAGCTGTGATCGATGCGGTGCATCGCAAACGAACCTTGCTTGCCGTAAACCTCGGTTTCTTGGTTGCCGGGGCGCTCCTCCTCATGGGCCATCTGAGCCCGTTGCGGGCGTATTCCGCACAGTTTCTTATCGGCAGTTCAGGACCGTTTCTCGGGCCCACGGTCGCGGCGATCACACTCGGAATTGTGGGTGCCGCCGCGTTTGACAAACAGTTTGGGAAGAATCAAGCGTTCAATGCCGCTGGGAATGTCTTCACCGCACTGCTTGTCGCCTATGTCAGCTACCAATTCGGATACCGCGCAATATTCGTTGTCGCCGCATTACTCGCTCTTCCTGCTGCTGGGTCGCTTTTTTTCATAGATCCGAGGCGGATTGATTATGCCCGCGCTCGCGGGGCGATCCAAGAACAGGACAAGGTTAAGGCGGAGAATTGGTCTGCTCTCTTCAAGGACCGCATTCTCATTTATTTCCTGGCGACGGCCTTTCTTTTTCACTTAGCGAACGCCGCGATGCTGCCGGAGCTGGGGGAAATGCTATCGAAGGACAAACTGAAGGAAGCAGCACCGTTTATGGCCGCCTGCATTATCGTGACGCAGCTTGTGATAGCCATCTCTGCCGCCTGGATCGGAAGACGGGCTGCGGCGAAAGGACGGAAACCGCTGTTGTTGCTCGGCTTCGGTGTCCTTCCCATTCGCGGCATTCTTTATACCCTTACGCACGCTGTCGGGGCACTGATCGCCATTCAGACGCTTGACGGGGTGGCAAATGCAATATTCGGTATTGTCTCGATCCTGGTGATCAAAGACCGGACCCAGGGCACCGGCCGCTTCAATGTTGCGGCCGGATCGCTTGCGACGATGGTTGGCATCGGGGCAGCTCTGAGTACAACAATCGGTGGCGTATTGATCCAACATCTCGGCTACCGAGCGTCTTTTCTAGGCTTAGGGGGAATCGCGTTGCTTGCCTTCGCCGTGTTATGGTTCGCGATCCCTGAAACCCTCACCAAGAGCTTTGCCAACCCAACCTCCGACACTGAGGTTGAACCACCGCCAACGAAGGAAGCCTTCGCCCAATGACATCTATGGGAATAGGACGCCGACTCCCCCAGATCACCGATCAATCCGCCATCGTTTCGTGGGTTCATTTCGGTGATTTGCACATGACTACCCGCCAAGAGCAAAACTATCGTGACTTTGTGTCCCTGATCGAGGAAGTGAATCGAGTCATGGCCGATTCTCTGAACTTTGCATATCTGCCGGGGGACAATGCGGATCACGGAGCGATTGATGAATATGAACTCGTGCGTCAAGGACTGGACCAACTCAATTTGCCCTGGTTCGCGATCGTGGGAGATCACGACGTTCATTCGAAAAGTCACGACAATTTCAAGCGATTCATGATGGCGGAAGCTTTCTATCGGTTCGCTCTTGGCTCGTATAGTTTCCTGGCGCTTGATGCCTTCGCTTCTGACGATCCTAGAGTATTTGACATCTCTGAAAAGCAACTTGAATGGCTGGAGCAGGAACTAGAACTCATTACTGCGGACCAAAAGCGCAGCATAATGTTCCTCCACTGCTATCCAAGCGAACTTGGAAGGTTCTCTTCTCCGCTTCGCAATCTTATGAAGAGGCACAGCGTGCGTCTCGTCGACATGGGGCACACGCACTATAACGAGATTGCGAATGATGGACAGACGTTATACACGGCCACGCGCTCGACGGGACAAATCTAAGAGGGTCCTGTCGGATTCTCTATCACCAATCTAGACGACGATGTTGTCAGCTGGCGCTTCAAGCCTCTCGGCGAATGGCCTTTTGTGATGATCACCTCTCCTGCGGACGAAAGACTCCTTACGAACCAAGAGGCCGCGCCGCGAATTGAGATCAAGAAAATGACAGTCCGCGTTAAAGCTTGGAGCGACAGAAAGTTGCTGCGAGGCTATGCGGAACTTGGTGACCAGAGAGTTGATCTTGAACAACTCGCGAATTCCGCCGTTTGGCAGGCACATTTAAACACCGACCGACTTCCCGACCGGATCAGTCTATTGACGGCGCACTTCACGGACGAGGACGGAAAATCGGCTCAAGATGCCATCCGAGTGGTCGTCAATGCCTCATCCGGCCAGTACAAGCCAGCGACTCGACTCGCTGGCGACAACGAAAACATCATCGCAGCGTGGCCGGAGCATGGGATTCTGGGCACTCAGTTGGGACCGAATAAAAACGGGAGAAAATGGTAGATGATCTCGCCCGCGCTTGCGCACCTTCTCCTGTCCCTGATCGTCGGCATCAGCGTCGCGCTGATGCTAATCCGCCCCCGCAATATTCCAGAAGTGTACTGGATTGGTGGCGGCGTCCTCCTATTACTTGTCTTCCGACTGGTGCCCCTGCAGCTCGCGGGTCGAGCCGTCGCGAAGGCATTGGATGTCTGTCTTTTTCTCGTTGGCATGATGTTACTTTCTGAACTCGCACGTGAGCATGGTGTGTTCGATTGGCTTTCGTCGGTTGCCGTGCGGAGCGCCCGTGGTTCCTGCTCAAGGCTGTTTGCGCTGGTCTACGCCGTAGGCACACTCGTCACGATCTTCATGTCAAATGACGCGACAGCAGTAGTTCTAACGCCAGCGATCCTAACCGCGGTGCGCAAGGCCAAGGTTGGGCCCTTGCCGTACCTCTTTGTGTGTGCTTTCATCGCAAACGCAGCGTCGTTCCTTCTGCCGATTTCCAATCCAGCAAATCTTGTTGTTTTCCACAACCAAATGCCTCCGTTGGGTAGATGGCTCTTGTCCTACGGCATTCCGAGTCTTCTCTCCATTGCGGCGACATTCATCGTGATGCGCTGGCTATTTCGAAAGGAGCTCTGCGCAGCCATTGAAGGCGAGGTAGAAGCCAAACCGTTGGGAAGTGAGGGCACGCTGGTGCTGGGTGGATTGGCCGCTATGGTAGTTGTCTTGTTAACAGCATCGTCCCTTGGCAAGGATTTGGGTTGGCCGACGTGCTTGGCTGCTCTCGCAATTACAGCCGTGGTCTCCCTCAGGGCACGAAGCAATCCACTGGGCCTCGTACGCGAGGTCAGTTGGACAACCCTCGCCCTCGTAGCAGGGCTCTTCGTAATGCTGGATGCGATGGAGAGCGTCGGCGCGATGCAGCAGACGAAGGACTGGCTAACCTGGGCGCAGACGCTTGGGCCGACCAGCGGCACATTGATTACAGGATTTGCCGTCGGTGTAGCAAACAACTTAGTTAACAATCTGCCGCTTGGCCTGATTGCTGGGAGCACGCTGCAAGCAGCGCACGCCAAGGGACTGATCGCCGTTGCCGTCCTCATCGGTGTCGACCTGGGACCGAATCTCTCAATCACGGGTTCGCTGGCGACCATTCTATGGCTGATCGCCTTGCGTAAGGAAAAGCTCGATGTGAGTTTCTGGGATTTTCTTAAGGTTGGAGTCGTGGCGATGCCGGTCGCACTATTGGCGTCATTGGGCGGAGCGATCTTGATGCAAATGTTTTTTCACAATTCTTAGGCGTCGGTTCCCCAACGAACGGTGCGGGAGGATAGAGGAATGAACGCTAGCTGGATAATCCCATTCATCATTTTGGGCGGAGCTCTGCAGTCTTGCGGAGCGGCAATGAACGGTCAACTCAATAAGTCCATCGTGAATCCGTGGCTCGCTTCAGCCGTATCAGCCGCGCCCATCCTTTTTTTCTTCATCGTCGCTTTTCTGATCATGCCCCATCCTTTACCGACATCGAAAGACCTGGCCTCGATGCCTTGGTGGGCCGTTATTGGTGGATTGGTCGGTGCCGTCCAGGTCTATGCGGGGCTTACTCTTGTCACGAAAGTGGGAGCAGGTCCGTTTGTGGGCTTAACTGTCACGGCTGCCCTCATCATGTCGTTGGTGATCGATCATTTCGGCTGGTTCCGGATGGCCTATCACCCACTAAACATTTGGAGAATCGTCGGTGGCCTGCTGCTGGTTGGAGGAGTGACGCTCATCGCGAAGTTCTAAACGCTCCTAATATCCTCTGCGATTCCCTCCCTCTTCCCATGGCCGACGGAAAGCTTGGCCAGCCTCGGATAAATCAACAGAGTCTGTTTGTGTGCGTCTTCCGCTCGCTGAAAACGTTCGCATTGGGATCACTCTCAGGAGAAAGAGCGAGGCTGTGCGCGCAAACCCTTGATTCCGTGGCGTCGTAAGATTTCCGGTTCTGGCAAGCTCCTTGCTCTTAAGAAAGACAAGCAATATCAATTACGGATCGTAAGGAGTTCATTGTGAAACTACGACTAGCACAACTGATTATGTTCGTCATCATGACCGGATGCGCGACCGGATTCGCACAAGGCGGTCCGAGAGGCCGGGGACCGCGTGGTCCTCAAGGGCCGGGGATGGCCGCTCAAGACGCTCAGCTTGACGTTCAAAATGCGATGCAGCGCGCCTACGACGGACTCAATCGCGCAAACGCGCTGGTGGCAGCAACGAAAGGAAGTTCCGCCAACGGTGTCTCGCTCAACCGTCTCATCGCGGACGGCAAAGCCTTCTACCAGGAAGGTCTGAGCCGGTATCAAGCGTTCGACTACGTCGGAGCCCGCGAACTAGCGGCTGCAGCAGATGATCTGGCTCGCGCGGCAGAGACCATGGCCATGAGCACCATCGGTTCCGGCAATGCCGCCGGAATCACTGCGCCGCCGAGCCAGCCGGGCATTGCCGAAGACGCGTTTCGTGCCAATAACGAGATCGCGCGCGCAGGGAGCACGATCTTGCAAGTGCAGAGCGCAGGTAGCTACTCGAACGTGGTACCCGCTGAAACCACACGCCGCGTCCGAGAACTCTTAGCTCTGAGCCAACAGCTCCAACAGCGAGCGCAGGCGTCGCTATCGCAAAGTCCGCGTGAAGCATCCGCTGCCGCCCGTGCATCCGATGCGATCGCACACGCTGCAGACCACCTTCAGAATCGCTATCTTATCGCTTCGGGCGTAGTGCCCGCCGGCCCCGCGGGCAGGCCTGGGCCGCCACCTCCACCGCCGGGTGGAGCCGGAGCGCCTCCGCCTCCTGACGCAGATAACGGAACCGCTCCACCTCCACCGCCGGGCCCTGGAGGGAATATTCCCTAAAGTCGCGTTCCTGTTAGTAGGAAACCGCGCGGGAGTACATATGAGACGCACTTTGACCTATTTGACAATCGAGTTGTTAACGCTGACGGTCGCGAACTGCGGTCCCGGTCTTCTCGCTCCGGGGCCGCCTTTGCCGGGTTTAGGTCCGGGATTTGAGTGGATCAGTCTTTTCGCTGTTATCGTCGCCGCTGGAGCGTGGCTTTGCCGCTCCAAGTTTGGTGCTTTCTTCCAGTCACACGACAAAACGCGGTCTCAGGCGTTTGAGATTCTCCGGGAGCGTTACGCGAAAGGCGAGATTTCGCGGGAGGAATATCTTCGCATTGCAAACGATCTGGACCGGCATGAGAATGTACCAAGGGTCTGAGGACACGCCCGCGGCCGATTCTTTCCGACCTCGTGAATCTTCTTCCAGCATCTAACTGGCGGCGAGCCTCCAGAATCGGCGCACGGATGGCCCAGTTTCGAATGACGAATTGGCAGACACAACGAATTTGGTGGCTGGGCAGCGTTCGAACGCGTGTGGCGATCCTCGCGTCGTTAGTAATTGCCTTATTGATCGGCTGCGGGTTCGCGTTTTTCTTGATATTGCAAAACAGGCAAAGCGCCGTCACTGAGGATACTCAGCGCCACCTCTCTGCTCTAGCAGTTACGATAGCTCGCGATTACAGCAGTCATGAGGACTTTCAGGCGCAGCATCAGGAGTTCCCCCCTCTTGAGAATCCTGATGCCTCTGGTTCAGACGATGTACTTTCCCTGATGACGACTGTCGTGCTCAAGAATGAACAGGGTACTGAAGGCGGGTTTTACTCGAAGGCGTCGGATCGGCTTCTAGGGTATGCATACCCGACGCACGAAGGTCCTGGCGTGAAGAGAGACATTCCCCCGATCGAACGGCCCATGATTGAGGATGTGGCCCGCCGCGCTGCTAGCCAGGATCAGGAGGTTTCCTACACATATAGGGGAGAGCGCGCCGCAATCGTTTTTGAAGCGGCCCCTATTGTCTTAAAGGGCAATCCCATCGGCAGCGCGTGGGTGATGAAGCGGCTGCCTAGTTTGCGCTCGCAGCAGGATTGGACGCTCAGCCTTGGTGCTGCTGCCTTTGTCGCGCTGTCTCTGGTTTGTGTGCTTCTGGCTTTTCTGGTGGCCCGTGATCTTGGATCAGGTGTCAGTCAGATCGAAGAACGATTGCACGAGTTGGATCGGGATTTCAGTTCGTCAGCGAAACCGTTTTCGGGACTCGCTGAACTCGCGCGCATCTATCAAGGAGTGAATCAGCTTGCCGAGTCGCTGCGCCAGAAGATCGAGCAGGAGCGGGATCTTCGTGAGCAACTCCGCCACAAAGAGCGCCTCGCGGCCCTCGGACAAGTTGCTGCCGGCGTGGCCCACGAGCTTCGAAACCCTTTGGCGACCATCCGCTTGCGGACCCAGATGAACCAACGCGCCGTTTCGGACGGCGCAGTGCAGCAGAGTTGTTCGATGGTACTGGAGGAAATTGATCGCCTGAACGGGATCGTCGAGCGTCTTCTTTACTTCTCCCGGCCTCTGAACTTGCAGGTCGAGCCATTTGATCTGAACTTACTTCTACGCGATTGTGTCGAGGCCAAAGCGACGGTGGTTCGAAGCGAGTCCATACGATTCCTGTTTGACGCCGCTAGCGCATCCGCGATGATTCGGGGGGATCGTTCCAAGCTGTATCAGGTATTCGACAATGTCCTTTCGAACGCAATTGACGCGCTGGGGCCCGTAGGGACGGTCGAGCTCAGCGTCCTTGATCAAAATGGATATGTCACAGTCGAATGTCGCGACGACGGTCATGGCATCCCAGAAGAAATTCGCGACAAGTTATTTGATCCCTTTTTCACAACTCGGCCGAAGGGAATCGGGCTGGGACTGTCGATAGCTTACGAAATCGTCCAAGCTCACGAGGGAACAAGCGAAATCGCCTCTTTACCAATCAAAGGAGCGATCGTTACCGTGCGCCTGCCTACGGCCGGCCCTAGGACTCCAGCCTCAAGTGTAGAGACGATACAGATCGAACACGCATGAAAGCCACAATTCTGATTGTTGACGACGAGCGAAACCTTCGAGTTACTCTGGCCGAAATTCTCGCCTCGCACGGCTATGAGATCCTTGAAGCCGAAAATTCTGTTGATGCTCTGGCTAAGCTTCGTGACCAAGAACCTGACCTCGTGTTTTGCGACTGGAAAATGCCTGATGGCGGAGGAGAAGAACTTCTACAGGCGCTACAGCAGCAGGAGGAGATCCGAAAACCCCCAGTCATTATTATGACGGCATACGGCACCAGTGGAAACGCCATCAAGGCGATTCAACTTGGCGCCTATGATTTCATCTCTAAACCTTTCGACCTCGACGAAATCTGCACGACGGCGAAGCGCGCCTTACAACATATCGGGTTGCAGAACGAAGTCGAGGAACTTCGTCAGAGGCTCCTCAAGAGTCCCCGAAAGGAGCAGGGCGAAATTGTCGGTTCGTCGCGCGCTATGCTAGGCGTGTTTAAAGATATCGGTCGAGTGGCAGCCGGCGACACGACTGTACTGATCCGAGGGGAATCGGGTACAGGAAAGGAACTGGTTGCCCGAGCGATCCATCAGAATAGTTCGCGTGCAAATGGACCGATCGTCACCGTCAACTGCGCGGCACTTCCTGACGAACTGTTGGAGTCGGAGCTTTTCGGCCATGAGCGCGGCGCGTTCACCGGTGCAATCGCGCGGAAGCAGGGGAAGTTCGAAGTCGCTAACAACGGTACCATCTTTCTCGACGAGATCGGAGAACTACCGGTTAGCCTGCAACCTAAGCTCTTACGTGTCTTGCAGGAACAAAGCTTTGCACGAGTGGGCGGCAATGACACGATTCACTCCAATTTTCGTGCCATCGCCGCTACCAACGGTGACCTTGGCGAACTGATCAAGGTGGGTGAGTTTCGCAAGGATCTTTACTATCGTCTTAACGCTTTTACGATTTCACTACCACCACTTCGAGAGCGCCGTTCGGACGTGGTTCCTCTGGCGGAACACTTCCGTGAAGTTTATGCCGGCAAGAACAGGGTTCCCGCCGCCGGGTTTTCAGAAGAGGCGCTGATCGCGCTACAACAGTATTCGTACCCTGGAAACGTGCGTGAGCTTGAGCATATTGTTGAACGGGCTTTGTTGCAGGCCAACGGACGTGTGATCTTAGCCGAGCACTTGCAATTCGAGCAACAGCCTGTTCAAACAAACGGACAGTGGATGGAAGCCTTAACAAAACTTCCGCTACACGATTCGGTAGCAGAGTGGGAGAAGTTTCGGATTTCTCAGGCTCTGAAGCAAAGCGACGGCAACAAAGCAGAAGCTGCTCGTCGACTCGGCGTTCACCGGAGGCTGCTTTACGAAAAGATCCGAAAACTCGGTCTGGATGCGCCGGAACAGACGTCAGGGAATGAAAATCTCAACTTCACCAGAGAACCCTGAATGCCTTTGTCATCTATTGACCTGGATGTGCAATCTGCAGAGTTCGCCCTGTTTCCACTCCACGACTCTTCCGCGACTCAAGTCTGCAATTGCCATGACCGATGATCACCGCTCACGCGAGGGGTTGCAACAGGTCGGTCCACAACAAGTCTTCGCTTCAGCGCATGCAGATGGGACGGCCCGAACAAAGACATTCAAGAACTTTCTAAGCACCAGCAGATAGCTGTCACATCGAGCCTGCTGCCGCAAGCGTCGCAGCACTTGCCGGCGATTCGAGGACTTCAGCTATAATGACTTCGCATTTGTTATCGGTGAAGGAGTTCCACCGTTAACCGCCTCACCCTGATAGGTTTTGGGAGTGGCTGATGACTCCTGGCGGACTTAATTCGTCCGGGGGAGCGCAAATGCCACCACAGGTCCAGCTTTTCACGAAATTCCTCAGCAAGTCCAACTTTCTTACCTGCTGTCCAGAAACCGAATCGCTCCGACCCCTGACGAAAACGCCATTCGGTCTGTCTGCCTTTGTGGAGAGGGAGACCCTAGCGATACGAGAAAGAAGGTCGCCAACCTCTTCTGCAAGGAACCACCAAGGAGAGCGCGATCGTGGCTGAGATGCGTAAATGGCAACAAGAACAAGCTCACGAATCTCGCACTGGCGAGACTAGAACCTACTTCGATAGATGCGTGACAATCGTGCGACCCATTCTAGGGCGGGTCATCGTCTCGGCGATATTCGTTGTCACGATTCTTGCGGTCGACTTGAAGTACACAACTGAAGGAAGCAGTTGGATGTATTCGGTAATTAACGCGGCCATGATTGTCATCGGCATTGGCCTTGCGGTTCTTTCGACAGCGATGATGGTGAGCAATGAAACCCGAAAGTGAGAATCCCAGCTTTCGCAGAACGCATCCAAAACTGTAAGACATCGGGCGAAGGAGTTCGCCCTTAACCGCTGTCCTAAATCACCACCGGACAGATGATGACTCCTAGCAGGGAAATCCTGTTGCAGAGTCATGTCTGTCTCGGGATTCCTAGGCCAACAATTTAATCGAGCCGTCCAGGCCCGTCCTTGGTGTCCCACTGGCGCGAGTTGCACCACATCCGGAGTCTGAAGCAATGGACCTCAAAACATACGAGCACGTCAAATTCGAACTGGCCGAGCTAATCCGTTCCGGGCAACTGATTGCTTCCGAACCTGAGACGGATTC
>Ga0182024_10005635_pt1 | contig 27971 bp, 28 predicted proteins | sample P32metaG_FD_120480 | JGI IMG/M metagenome (GOLD analysis project Ga0182024, IMG submission 120480) | Permafrost microbial communities from Stordalen Mire, Sweden - P3-2 metaG (Illumina Assembly) | ecosystem: Environmental > Terrestrial > Soil > Wetlands > Permafrost | place: Sweden: Stordalen...
GCGCCCACATAGCCCAGACCTACAGCTAGCGCGTCCGGTTGTAAGCCCCCCGTTGATAACCCCCTGAGAATTTGGCTCGCATGTGCGTCCGCCCCGCAATGCGAGCCACAAATAATGGCGAGCAGCCGCTCATCAATGGAGGAGGATCCTCCTAAACATACCCGGGCCTGCCACGGTTTTGCGACCGAGTGAAGAACTGTGAGCCTCGCCGGATCCCCGGCTGACGCCACGAGTCGGCCATCTTGGTCCACCACGGCAACGTGCACCTCATGGCGCGACTCAAGCAGGTCAGCGTTTCCCGGGCTCTTTCGGTACAAGCTAACAGAGGCCTCACACATGCCACCTGAGGCTACCAGAGGTCCCCCGACCACTTTCGCGCTGTCGAAGTCCCTTGACTCGATATCTCCAACGGTGCTAGGATATCGTATCATAGATTTTGTATTCCACCATACGAAACTTCCGGTCTTCCCAAGGATCCGAGGCCCCGCGCGTGAAAGAAGACCTCATGCGGTATGAATTCGAATTCGACGTCAACCTCTCCATTCTCTTCACCGAGCTTCCGCTCCTCGCTCGGCCGGAAGCCGCGGCGCGCTGCGGGTTCGACGCCGTTGAGCTTTGGTGGCCGTTTAGCGGGCCCGTACCGCAGGACCACGAACATGATCTACTCGTCGAGGCCCTCGCATCGGCGGGGACGAAGCTGGTTGCGTTGAACTTTGATGCTGGCGACATGGCATCAGGTGATCGCGGACTGCTCTCCCTGCCGAAGGAGAAGGAACGTTTTAGATCAAACATCGACGCGGTTATGGCCCTTGCCCAGGCGACCGGTTGCCGCGTCCTGAATGCTCTGTACGGCAATCGAGACCGAGAACTCGATGCGGGAGTGCAGGACGACGTCGCGATGGAGAACTTGCTGATGGCCGCAGAAGCGGCGCGGAACGTCGGGGCCGTAGTGGTGCTTGAGGCCCTTAACACCTTCGAAAATCCGACCTACCCGCTCTCGTCCACAGCCAGCACAATTGCGCTGATCGAAAAGGCCAGACTGATGGGGGCGGAAAACGTGGCGTTATTGGCAGATCTCTATCACCTTGCCCGCATGGGTGAGCGGCTCGACGACTCGTTGCTGACAGCCGGTAAGTACGTGCGTCATGTCCAGATCGCTGACATTCCTGATAGGCACGAGCCTGGGTCGGGAAAACTGGGACGTGAGGGTCTCCTCGGCCCGCTAGAGCGAGCGCGCTATCGGGGACGTGTTGGCCTTGAGTACCGACCTTCGCTTGCCTCGGAGCGCTCCTTCGACTGGCTCGCGTTGAGAGCAGTTGATGATGCCCCTCTTGAGGGGGCCGCCGCCGCGGGGAACCTGTGATGACCTCGATCGCGTTCATAGGCCTAGGTGTTATGGGCGGGCCGATGGCCGCAAATCTTGTTGCTGCTGGTTATGACGTCGTAGCGTACGACCGCAGTCCGGCCAGGATCGAGAGCTTCGTGGCTCGAGGAGGGCGCGCAGGTGGAGCGGTAGCGGACGCGGCCACCGGGGTCGAGGTCGTCATCACGATGCTGCCCGACGGGCCTGACGTCGAATCGGTCACTCTCGGAGAGGGGGGCATCTTCGAGCGAGCGCAGCCCGGGACACTCCACATCGACATGAGCACAATCAGCCCTGAGTCGGCCCTCAAGCTGGCCGGTCAAGCTGAGTCCCGGGCTCTCAAATTCCTTGACGCCGCTGTTAGCGGGGGAGAGCGTAGCGCGATCGAGGGGTCGCTTTCGATCATGGTCGGAGGCGCCGAGGAAGACTTGCAACGGGTACGTGGCATCTTCGACACCCTCGGCTCCACCGTGGTGCACGTCGGACCGCATGGCGCCGGCCAGATCGTGAAAGCGGCAAACCAGCTCGTCGTGGCTGGTGTCATTGAGCTCGTAGCGGAGGCTATGGTGTTTCTCGAAGCCCACGGCTTGGATACCGAGTTGGCTATGAAGGTCCTCGCCGCAGGCCTGGCAGGGAACGAGGTCCTCGCACGGAAGGGTGCCAGCATGCGCGCCCGGAACTTCGCACCGGGGTTCCGGGTCGCGCTCCATCACAAGGATCTCGGGATCCTGACCAATGCTGCTCGGCAGGCGGGCGTTGCCATGCCGCTCGGGGTGCTTGTCGCGCAGCTTATGGGCGCGCTTGTAGCCAATGGCGATGGTTCGCTTGACCACACAGCCCTCTTGCGGCTCGTGGAGCAACTTTCAGGAAGAGGTGACCATTAGCGGTGCTGTGCTGCGGAATGGCTCGGGCGCTGTCGGCCGGCTAAAGGCATGAGACCCAATAGGAGGTAGAGGAACGCAATGTCTCGCATCCTTGTTATGGAGGCTGTAGTTGACGTCCTGGAGTCCGAAGGCATCGATACGGTGTTCGGCATCCCCGGCGCCGCGATCCTCCCGTTGTATGCCGCCCTCGCTCGGCGGTCGGAAACGATCCGGCACTTGACCATGCGTCATGAGGAGGCTGGTACTCACGCGGCGGACGCATGGGCACGGGCCACAGGCAAGGTAGGAGTCTGCATAGGCACATCAGGACCTGCGGGGACGAATATGGTGACGGGTCTTTATACCGCGCAGGCCGATTCGGTTCCCATCCTGTGCATTACTGGCCAGGCTGTGTCGGCCAAGCTGCACCAGGAGCCCTTCCAGGGGGTGGACATTGTCTCTATCGTCCGACCAGTCACGAAATGGGCGGTCCAAGTGAGAGAAGCCGCCCAGGCACCCTGGATCTTCCGCGAGGCGTTTCGGGTCGCACAGTCCGGAAGACCGGGCCCGGTGCTCATCGACCTGCCGCTCGACGTTGCGAAGTCGACGATCGAATGGGACCGAACTATCGACAGGCCGCTCGAGGTTCACCGCGTGACGCCAAATCCTGTCCGAGTAGAGCGGGCTCTCCAACTCATGCTCCAAGCGGAGCGGCCGTTGCTGCTTGCCGGTGGTGGCGTAATCCTAGCCGGTGCGGCACCGGAGTTACGCGAGCTCGCCGAACGGACAGGCATCCCAGTCCAGGTAACGCTTATGGGTAAAGGCGCGTTCCCTGAGGATCACCCTCTATTCGCAGGAATGACCGGTATCCAAACGACCCAACGCTTCGGGAACGCGTCGTTCCTCGAGGCGGACCTTGTGGTCGCCGTGGGTGCCCGGTTCGCGGACCGGCACACCGGAGACCTCAACATATACCGCGGCGCCCGGAGGTTCGTTCAGGTCGACGTAGACGCCACACAGATCGGCCGCGTTTTCCCGTCCGATCTGGGAGTGGTTTCCGACGCGAAGCTATTTTTGGCGGAATTGTGCCGCCTCGCGGACGGCCAGGGTGTCGTCGGCAGATGGCCAACTTGGGTCGAGCGGGTAGGCGAGCTACGCGAAACCCTCGTGCGCCGCGACGATTTCGACGACGTCCCGATTAAGGCACCGCGGGTGTTCCGGGAGGTGAACGAGGTCTTCGGGCGCAACTCGACATTCGTCACAGCGATCGGCTTGTATCAGATCTGGTCGGGCCAGTTCCAAAAGGTCTACCGACCAGGCCAGTACCTCGTCTGCGGTCAAGCAGGTCCTCTCGGATGGGAAGTGCCAGCAGCGATCGGTGTTAAGACCGCGAAGCCCGACGAACACGTGGTCGCTGTCGTAGGAGACTACTCGTTCCAGTTCCTGATGGAGGAAGTGGCCGTAGCGGCGCAGTACGGCGTGCCGTTCGTGATCGTCATGCTCAACAACGGTTACCTTGGCTTGATTCGGCAGGCGGAGATCTCCTATTCCATGAACTTCGGAGTCGACATCTCCTTCGACGACATCGGCGTCGACCACGTTCAACTCATGCAGAGCTTCGGGTGCCCGGCACGGAGGATCACCGAGCCCGGCCTGATCGCGGAAACGCTCGAATGGGCCAGGGCGGAGAGCGAACGGCTGAAGAGGCCGGCGCTCGTTGAGGTGATGATCGAGCGCGAGGCCAACGCTGCGATGGGGACCTCGATCGACGCCATCGTGGAGTACGAACCGATACCTGAGCTGGCTTCGGCTCTCGCGACGTCAGCGACGGAGCAATTATCAAACACCGTAGACCGGTCGAGCTAATGGGCACCCATGCCCACGTTATTGCTGAGTCCGCAACAGACTTCTAGGGCCCGAGGAGCATATAAGTGAAGGGACAAACGGCTAATTGTCGTATTGCTGGCCAGTGGACAAATACCCGACAAGATCGAGAAAGAATAGCCTAATGTGCAAAAGATTAGAAGGAAGGACCACAGTTACGGTAGGGGCGTCCTCTGGCATTGGACGAGTTACTGCTGAGCCCGTGAAATCCGTCACAGTGGCGTCGGTGGGCCTAGAACAAACAACCTGTATGGGTAGCAGACAGCAGATGTCAGGTGCTATGGTATGACAATGACCACTGACACCCGGCTCCGCTCCATCAAGTCCCTGGTCGGCGACATCGGTTTGGAAGGGCATAGACTTCTTTCGATCAATGACCTGACAAACGAACAGATCTACGGCCTTTTCGAGTTGGCTCGACTGCTTGAGCCCTGGAACCGATCTCGCATCGACCTCTGTCCGAGCAGCGTGATGGCAACGCTTTTCTTCCAGCCCAGCACACGAACTCGTATGAGCTTTGAGACCGCAATGCATCGGCTTGGAGGGTCGGTCCTAACCGAGACGACCCCTCTGATCTCTTCGTCGTCGGCGAAGGAAGAGAGCCTTGGCGACATGATCACATGCGTTTCTAAGTACGCCAACGTAATCGTGCTCCGGCATTTCGATGAAGCCGAGGCGTTAGCTGCCGCTGGGCGCGCCGGTGCGCCTGTTATCAACGGCGGAATGGGTCATTGGGAACATCCGACCCAGGCCTTGCTCGACCTCTACACTCTGTGGCGCACCTACGACCGCATCCAGGGGCTGAATGTCTGTATCGCGAGCGCAGACCTCGTCGAAGCACGTACCGGGCACTCAATGGCCTACGGTCTCGCGCGTCTCGGAGCCAACGTCACATGTGCCTCTCCCAAGGACCGAAGAATCCCAGAGGCGGTGCTTTCGGACATCCACGATGCAACGGGAGTCGAACTTGAGCAGGTTTTTGACTGTGACCAAGATAGCTTCAACGAGCTCATTCGAGGTATGGACCTCGTTTACCTACCGGGTTGCAGCGCACCGAAAGGCCCTGATGCCGAGGCCTTCAAGGTAGTCATGGACCGTTACTTCGTGCGGTACGAGACGATAGCCCAGGCGCAGACGGATGGCGGTCATACCATCCACGTCACCCATACACTTCCCCGGCGCTCTGGCGAGATGGACGATCGGCTGGACGCGACGCCGAGCCAGCTCTACTTCGAGGCGATCGGGTACAGCGTTTCGATTCGCATGGCGTTGGTCGCAAGCATCGTCGGGGTCTGAAGGATGGGCCAGACAGCTCAGCGGACGGCGCGCTCGCCGTCTGCGAAAGGTCTCGCGGTTGTCGCCGTTGGGGGGAACTCCCTGATCCGCGACGACGCTCACGCGACGATCCCTGACCAGTTTGACGCGGCGGTCGACTCTATGAGATTTGTCGCAGCCATGGTTGCAGAGGGGTGGGACGTTGTGGTCACCCACGGCAACGGGCCGCAGGTAGGTTTCATCCTGCGCCGTGCCGAGCTGGCGCGCCATGAGCTGCACGATGTCCCGCTCGATGTTTGCGGCGCGGACACACAGGGAGCGATCGGGTATATGTTCCAGCGCGCATTGGACAATGAGCTCAACCGGCTCGGGCTAAAGAAGCAAGCCGTGTCGGTAGTGACCCAGACAGTGGTTGACCGGAATGACTCGGCATTCCAGAACCCGAGCAAGCCGATCGGCTCCTTCTTCAGCCGCGAAATAGCGCAAGACCTGGCTGCCAGATACGGCTGGAATGTTTCAGAAGATGCAGGACGGGGCTGGCGCCGGGTCGTTCCTTCTCCACACCCGAAGCGGATCGTTGAACTCGACGTCATCCGCGCTCTGAGCCGGGGTGGCTATGTTGTGGTCGCTGTCGGCGGCGGCGGTATTCCGGTGACACAAGGGGAGAACGGGGACCTTGAAGGTGTGGAGGCCGTCATCGACAAGGACCTGACTTCCGCTCTCCTCGCCAACGAACTGGACGCGGACCTGTTCCTCATCGCGACTGCCGTCGAAAAGGTCGCGATCAGCTTCAATACGCCTGAACAGCGTTGGATCGACACGATGACCTTGGACGAGGCAAAACACTACCAGCAGGCCGGTCACTTCGGCCGCGGCAGTATGGGCCCAAAAATTGCGGCTGTCATCAACTATCTAGAACAAGGAGGTAAGAGGGCGCTCATCACCAGCCCGGAGAGCATTATCCGCGCACTAAAGGGAGAAACCGGCACTCTTTTCACCCTGAACGTCGGCGCCTCTGCGGAGTTACCGCGTGCTGCCCGCCGTCGATAGCCTCGCGCGGCGCGAACTGCGAAGCTGTCCCGGGCACCTGGTGGGCCGCCATGGTGTGGACCTCCTCGTAGAGCACCCATAGATGGTCGATCATCACACGACGTGCTGCGGTCGGGTCGTGCTGGCGGATCGCATTGGCGATGCTGATGTGCCCAGTGGCCGAGCGACGGGGTGCGTGCGGCAGGGCAAGGGTCTTTCGACGAAACTCGAGGACCTCAGGGACGAGCTGGTCATACAGCGCTGCGAGCAAGTGGTTCCCGCTGGCTTGGAAGATGGCCTTATGGAACCTCTCGTCCGAAGCGACCATAAAGGCGAGGTTGGTCGGGTCGACGGCAACATCCTCCTTGCACCGCCTCTCGATCGCGCTGACCTGGTCCAAGTCGGCCCGGACGGCGGCCAGGCCGGCTGCCTGTGCCTCGAGAGCCATGCGTACCTCGATAAGTTCTTCGATCGCAAAGGCGTGGTCCGACGTCCACCGTGCGAAGGCCTGGGTCGCGCCATCTTCAGTTGGCTCTGAGACGAAAGCGCCGCGACCCTTGTGAACGTCGACGATCCCGAGCGTCTGCAGTTTTTGGAGGCCTTCCCGTACAGACGTACGACCGACGCCGAGCTGACGCGCGAGTTCCTGCTCGGGCGGTAGGCGGTCGCCCGGCTTGAGGCCCTCTCTTCGGATCCCCTCAACAATTTGCTCGGCGATGACGTCGGGCAATCGCTTTTGGGCGATGTTACTAACGAGAGGCTTGTCTTCTCGGCCAACCGCGTTGTGCGAACTCAATGGCTCCTCCGGACCCTCGGCTACTGGGCCAGCAGACTATCACTACCGCGATAGCAAGTACCAGTTGACAGACAACTGGGTACCTGATACGGTACAGGCTGGTGACGTTGGGAGCAAGCCTCAAAAATGCGCTATACGGTTGGCTTGGCGCCCAGTGCCGCTACGTCGCCGCGAAGCCCAGTTCCAGCGCCTACCGCGCTGGGATGCCTTCGCACCCCCGACGAAGACCCACCGATTGTGCTACACGTATTTTGATGCCACGTCACCAAGCACTATCACAGCCGAGGGCGCATCGTGTCGAGCTACAAGTGTTATCAGGTATTGACGCTACTCTGAAGGATGTGACTAGAGACGTGGACGTCCTTCACGAGCGAGGATTCGAGGCCGAACTAAAGGCTCGCAATCTAGAGGCCACGAGGGCGCACTAAGAGTAGTGCGCCTACTGAACTTATCCACAATTAGAGGTATTGCCGTGAAGATTACTTCGGTCACACGCCGAGCACTTTTTGATGATCCTCCATCCATCACAATCTCAGGTCCTAAAGGAGCCTTGGATGCGAATGAGACCCAACTTTACTAGCTTATTGGCCATTGCTACCGTTGCTGGCATGGCCAGCACCCTCACGGTCGCGCCCGATGCCAACGCGGCGACAGCCAGAATGGTGCCAGCCAGCGCAGCGTCGACCACGATCGTGACGGCGTGGCCCCAGGACATCACCACGCTCGATCCGGCCAACCTGTCCACCAATGAGGACCACGAACTGTCAAAGAACATCTATCAGACCTTGGTGGAGCAAAAGTTCGCCGCCCAAAGCGACGGCGAGTTGCAATATGTGGGAACCGATCTAGTGCCCGAGCTTGCCCAGTCTTGGACCCTCGGGCCAGATTCGGTTACCTTCCACATAAGGCCCAATGTGCGGTTCTACGGGACCAACGATTACGTGAACGCAGACGATGTGAAATTCAGCCTGGACCGGATCTGGGCGACGCCGGGCGTCGGTGACCTCCAGGCCAACGGACTTCAGTCGCCGAGCGACATACACGTTGTAAACAACGACACCGTGACCATCGACTTCGAGACCACTGAAGGCAAGCCTACGCCTGTTACCCCCACGCTGATGGCCATATTCGATCAGCACTTCACAGGTATCGTGGACGAGGCCGCGGTTGCGCCGCATGAAACCAAGAGCGACCCAACGGGTGCTAACTGGCTGCGAAGCAACGCAGTGGGCACGGGCCCGTACTACGTTGCCAGCCATGTCCCGGGCATCAGCATCGTGCTAAAGGCTAACCCTGATAGCTGGATGCCCCAGCCATCCTACAAGACGGTGGAAATCCGCATTACCACCGCTAGCGTGGCCTCCCTAATGCAAAGCGGCACCATCAATTTCGGCGAGTTCGGGATAACCAACCAACAGGTGAACAGCCTCGCAAAGGCAGGCCTCTCGGTGTACTGGCAGAACATTGGCTTCTTCGATATGTTCGCGATAACCAGCGCCCCTGCGGACCAGGTGGGCCCGCTCGCCAACGTGGACGTGCGCCGGGCCATGGCCGATGCCATGCCCTACAACACGATTGTGAACGATGTCCTATATGGCCGCGGTTCCCGTGCCTACAGCATCGTCTCAACTTCTGCACCGGGGTACACGCCTGCGTGGAACATTTACAACACAAACATAAGCAAGGCGCAGGCGTTGATGAAAGCTGCCGGGAACCCCAAGGTCGATGTCCCCTTGTACTACCTGTCTGGGGACGTGGACCAGACCTCGATAGCGATCCTTGTACAGGCCAGCCTGCGCGAGATCGGCGTCACGACCACATTGACACCGGAGACCCAAGCAGGACTGTTCGATGTTGTAGACGCCAGGTCGACGCCCGCCAAGGGGTCGAAAATCGGGCCGCCAGGAGTGGAGCTGTTCAACTGGGCAGCATGGACGACCGACCCGAAGATCGTGATCGGCTACTGGGCCACTAGTGGTGGCATCAACAACTATTCCCTGTGGTCGTCGCCAGAAGTCAATGCTATCAACAACGAGTACTCGCTCCAGCCAACCTCACCGGCTCGCACAGCGGCGTACAAGAAGGCACAAGTTATTATCGCCGCGGCGGCCCCGGATATCCCACTCGCTTGGGTGGGCACGGACACGGTCGTCGCAAAGGGCATCACTGGTGTGTCGTTCGCGCCGGATCGGGCGGCCCTCTACTTTCTGCTCCACCCGGTCGGAGTTTCCAGCCCGCTGGACGCCTTATTCTCGTAGCCGCGCTGTTGAGCCCACTGCCCGGGGTGGGGGTACCCACCCCGGGCAGTGGGTTCGGGCCAGTCAGGTCTTGCGAGGAAACGCGGGCCAGCGAGAAATGGTATAAGACATCTCCAAAGAAAGGAAAAAGGACGCTATGCCCGAAGAAAAAATACTCATGTTCCTCAACGGGACGGCCATGTCGGGGCAGAAAGACCACCACGCTGTGGGCAGCTCCCGGCTCTTGGGGGAAGCCCGCACCGTTCCCTCGTACCGGTTCTTTGCGGTCCGCGACGAGTTCCCGGGCCTGGTGTACTCGCCCGGCGAGGGCGCGAGCATATTAGGGGAGCTGTACGAAATGGACCTGGCAGTGTGGCGCGACTCGCTGCTGCCGGGTGAGCCCGAGGAGCTCGTCCCGGGGACGGTAGAGTTGGAAGGCGGGACCACCGCTCGGGTGATGATCCTCGATATGGAGCGGGTGAAGCCTGGGCACAAGGTGGTCGATATTTCTGAACTGGGTGGCTGGCGGCGTTATCAGGCTAAGCTCAGCGACGAGTCCCTCCCCTGAGCCTGGGACATGGGCGCAGCTGCAGTGCACGATCGTCCAAAGTTGAGTGACGAGACTGCGGCTCCAATGCGGCGCGTTGGTTGGAGGAGCCCAATGTCGAGGTACGTTAGGGTGTACCGGTCGTACATAAACATTAGGTGTGGTCTATACTTATGTTACCCAGCCACAGGTGACCGTCTGGGTAGCATCGGGGACATACTGTGGAGGAGCCAGCTTCCATGATCGTGGCAACCCCCGGCGACGCTGCACTTCCCTTGGCTAGCGAAGGGGGGGTCCGTGGGGCCGTGCGTCGGCCCCACCGCCTCGGCCCCCGGCTCGCAAACTTAGGACGTCACCTCGCTGGATCCGTTGCCGTCGTGTTGACCGTGATAACGATCACGTTCCTGGTAACGCGTGTATTCGCCCCAAATCCCACAGCCCTTTTCCTGTCACCGGCAGGCAACGGCTTCGTCAGCGCCGCTGCGGCCGCGGTTGAAAAGACGAAGGTAGAGGCCAGCTTGGGCTTAGGCAAGCCGTTGGTAGTGCAGTACTACCGCTTCATCGATCAGCTCGTGCACGCGAACCTCGGCAACTCGTTCGAGAGCGGCCGGCCGGTGACTTCCGAGCTCCTCCAGAGGCTCCCGGCCACCGCTGAACTTGCGGTTTATGCCCTAGTGCTCGGCGTGAGCCTAGGCATCGTCGTCGGGGTCATAGCGGCAGTCAAGCGGGACGGGATTGTTGACCACCTGGCGAGGCTGTTCACTGTTGCAGGTCTGTCGCTGCCGCAGTTCTGGCTCGGGCTCATGCTCCTGTGGCTCTTCTTCACCAAACTTGGGATCGCTCCCGGCCCAGTCGGAAGGCTCCCGATCGGCGTGTCACCACCTCCTAGGATCACGGGGTTCTATGTGGTCGACGGCGTTCTTGGGGGCGACTGGTCGACGGCATTAGACGCGGCGAAGCAGCTGGTCCTCCCCGTGGTGACGCTGGGTGTCGGCCTAGCTACGCCGATTTGCAAGATCGTCCGGTCGTCGATGGTCGAGGCTTTGAACTCAGACTATGTCCGGACGGCCGCGGCTATGGGTTTCGGGCGCCGACGCATATATCTGGTGTACGCCTTGAAGAACGGGCTCCTGCCAGTCGTAACGGTGCTGGCAGGGATCATTGGCTACACGTTCGCTGGTTCGATCCTAGTGGAGGGGATCTTCGGGTGGCCCGGTGTGGGCAACTACGCTTTCGAGGCAATCCAAAACTCGGATTTCCCGGCAATCCAGGGTTTTGTCCTGTACGCGGCCATTTTGTACGTCGTAATCTACGAGCTATTGGATTTCGTTTACACGCTCATCGACCCAAGGATCCGCATATGAGCACCGTGCCCGTCTTCGCCCGTCACAGGGCCCGGCTGGTTGCAAATGGGGAAGACTTGTCAGCTAAAGCGCCATGGCCGCTGTCACTGAAGATCGGCGTGGGCGTTGTCGGACTTTTTGCCGTGGTCGCCGTGGTGTCCTCCTTCTGGACCCCATATCCGCCAATGCAGCCGGCCACTGGCGCCTTCCTGGCGCCGCCAAGCTGGGCGCACCCCTTCGGGACAGACGCCGTCGGGGCCGACATATTCTCGCGGGCCTTTGCCGCGACCCACACGGATGTCGGGATCACGGTTGCCGTCGTGGCTCTTGCTCTGTTCACAGGGACAGTATGGGGTTCGCTCGTCGGGTTCTACGGCGGTTGGGCCGACGCCCTCACGATGCGGGTCCTTCAAACGGTGCAGGCATTCCCGGCCCTCTTGCTGGCCATGTTGGTCATTTCGGCCCTGGGACGGGCGGTCTTGGACGTGATCTTGGTGGTGGCCTTGATCCCGCTGCCCGATTACGTCCGCCTGGCCCGAGCCGAAATAATGACCAAGAAGAACTGGCAGTTCGCTGAGGCGGCTCGCATGATCGGCCGGAGACCCGCAGGGGTCCTTTTCCGCCACTTGGTACCGAACAGCATGAGGCCACTGCTCGCCAACGCCGGGATCAACGCGTCCTGGGTCGTCGCCACTGTGGGCGGTCTGGGGTTCCTCGGCCTCGGCATCCAGCCTGGTTCTGCTGAATGGGGGTCTATGATCGCGGGCGGCGAATCGGACATCGTTTCGGGCGTCTGGTGGCCCTGCTTCTTCCCCGGGCTTGCTATTTTCCTGCTCGCCTACGCGTTCCACTTGATCGGTGACGCGCTTACAGATGCCGACATCAATCGGCGTCGTTGAGATCACCAAGCCATGTTGCCCCTGCCAATGACCGCTCCCGAGCCAAGTGACCTCATCCTGGATGTGAAAGGTTACAGCGGCGGGTTCGTCTCGCCTGCAGGACGAATGAAGCCGGTGCTGGACAATGTCACCTTCGCGGCCGAGCGGGGTAAGCTCACGGCGCTAGTTGGCGAGACCGGGAGCGGCAAGACGGCGATGGCTCTCTCCGTCCTCGGCCTGTTACCAACGTCGTTCAGGCGGACAGCCGGCGCGATCATCTACGACGGAACCGACCTCCTGCAGCAGGACGAACGGGGTCTTCGTCGGTTCCGGGGTGCGCAGATAAGCATGGTTTTCCAGGACGCTCGCGGCGCGCTCAACCCAGTATTCACAGTCGGCAAGCAGATCATGGACGTGTGCCGCCTCCATCGAGGGGTTAGCAAGAAAGAGGCAGCGCGGATGACGGAGCGGATGCTTGACCGCGTGCGCGTACCCGAGGCTCGTCGGCGCATGCAGCAGTACCCCCATGAGTTCTCCGGGGGGATGGCACAGCGAGCTCAGCTCGCAATGGCCCTGATATGCCAGCCTTCATTGCTCCTGCTGGACGAACCCACGACGGGCCTCGACGTAACCATCCAGGCAGATATCTTGGATATCATTGTCGACCTCAACAAGAACGAGGGAATGTCGACTCTCCTGATTACCCATGACTTAGGGGTGGTGGCCGAGACGTGCGATCAGGTGATCGTCATGCAGGACGGCAAAGTGCAAGAGACCGGCACGTGTGAGCAGGTCATGAACAAGCCGGTCAGCGTGTACGCACGCCAGCTTATTGCGGACAGCCGGCTCGAGGCCGTCCCCCGGTGAACGTGCTCGCAGATCCCGTCTTAAGCGTGTCTGGGCTCCGAAAGGAGTTCCGGCTCCGAGGCGCGGGCGGGGTAAGGACGTTAACAGCCGTGGACGGCGTCGACCTCGAGATCTACCCAGGAGAAACGGTTGCTCTAGTCGGGGAAAGCGGCTCGGGGAAGTCGACGGTGGCACGCTGCATAGCCCGGCTGTCCGAGCCTACTGGTGGAGAGGTCAGGCTAGCCGGGGTAGATTTGACCGCCCTGCCCAAGAAGGCCCTACCGAGGGCGTACCGAGATATGCAAATGGTCTTCCAGGACCCGAACTCCTCCCTCAATCCTCGCATGACAGTAAAGCAGATCCTCGAAGAGCCCTTGCGGTTGCACTTTAAGCTCGACCGATCCACGCGAACTGAGCGAGTACGGCAGCTTCTTGGCTACGTCGACCTCTCCGAGGAACTGTCGCCGCGATATGCGCGCCAGCTCAGCGGAGGTCAACGCCAGCGTGTTGGGATAGCTCGGGCTCTGGCCGTAGACCCCAAGGTCATCCTGTTGGACGAGCCGACTGCCTCGCTGGACGTCTCGGTCCGGGGCCAGATCCTACGCCTCTTGTCCCGCGTACAAAAGGAAAAGCGACTCGCGTACTTGTTTATCTCCCATGACCTGCAAGTCGTGCGCTATTTCGCTGATCGGGTTTTGGTGATGTACCTGGGCAGCATCGTCGAAGAAGGTCCCACTGCCTCGGTGTTTGAACACCCTTCGCACCCGTACACCCAAGCTCTCATCTCGTCTGCCCCGGTGGCTGAGTACGGACGGAGAAAGACGCGGCTTCTGCTCAGCGGCGAGATCCCAAGCCCTATCGACCTCCCCACGGGCTGCCGGTTGGCATCCAGGTGCCCATTTGTCCAGCCTTCGTGCCTCCTGGAAGTGCCGCCCCTCCTCCCCTCTGGCGCGGTTCACAGGGCGGCGTGCCCTGTACTTTCGGTTATCGAAAACTCCGACCACGAGGACGAGATCCCTTCCGTCTCACGCTGAGTCTGTTTTTTGTCCTCCATCCCAGAACCTGAATTCTTACAAGGAGCTACTGTGCGAACTATAGGGAGAGTAACTAAGTTATTGGCCACAGCTATGATTGGTGCCGCCGCGAGGCGCACCCCGGTGGCGCCAGATGCCAGCGCGGCGACCGCGAGTAATTGATAACGATGAACCAGGCGAATACTGCCTTCGTGCTAGTCGCTGCCAGCCTCGTGATGTTGATGACGCCGGGGCTAGCCTTCTTCTACGGCGGTCTGGTTGGCCGTTCAAATACCCTGAGCATAATGATCCAGAGCTTCGCGTCAATGGGGATCACTACTGCCATGTGGTGGCTGGTCGGGTACTCCCTTTGCTTCAGTGGAGGAGCCGGCGGAGTGTATGGGAACTTCCACAACGCCTTGTTGCTGAATATCAGTATAGATTCGCTCTATTCCCCAACCCACATCCCAGTACTCGTTCTTGTCGCCTATCAGATGATGTTCGCGATCATCACCCCGGCCCTGATCACTGGCGCATTCACTAACAGGGTCACTTTCAAGGCCTATCTCATTTTCCTGGTGCTCTGGCAGGTCTGTGTCTATTATCCCTTTGTTCACATGCTCTGGGGCGGTGGGCTGCTTGAACAGTGGGGAGCGCGAGACTTCGCTGGAGGGATCGTGGTGCACGCAAGCGCAGGTTTTGCAGCTCTTGCTTCGGTCCTTTACGTTGGCAAGCGCCGCTTCGCGGATGAGCCGCATAATCTCCCGCTCATCGCACTTGGGACGGGTCTGTTGTGGTTCGGATGGTACGGGTTCAACGCGGGCAGTGAGCTAGCGGTGAACCAAATAACCGCGGTAGCCTTTCTGAACACCGATATCGCTGCCTCGTTTGCCGCTACGACCTGGTTGCTACTGGAGTGGTGGCGCGCTAAGAAGCCGCATTTCTTAGGGCTCTTGACGGGAGCTGTAGCTGGCCTTGCGACGATAACCCCAGCCGCTGGCTACGTTCCGATCTGGGCATCCGTGGTCATCGGCATTACGAGCGGCGTGGTTTGCTATGGCGCGATCCAACTGAAGAACCGGGTGAGGTTGGATGATGCTCTTGATGTCTGGGGGGTGCACGGGGTTGGAGGCCTCGTCGGGATCGTGTTGCTCGGTGTGTTTGCGAGCAGGGCCATCAACGCCTCGGGCGGTGTGGGACTGGTCCACGGAAGCTTCAGCTTCTTCGGAAAAGAGGTTGTCGCTGGCGTAGCTACGTCCGCCTACGCCTTCGGTTTCACGCTGGTGATGCTTAAGGTGATCGGCCTGATCACGCCTGTGCGAGTCGATGAGGCCACTGAGCGGAGCCCGGATAAGATGATGCATGGTGAAGTGGCCTACTCGTTTGGAGAGAGCTCGATCAGTTCGAACGTGGTGGAACAAATCGCAACTGTCGAGGAGGCTAACTGAGGACCGCAGGAGGCCGCGGGTCGACGCTACTGGCGCCTGAGGAGGCGAATATATTGATGGGTACGGAGGTGGACTTCCGACCTCGAGAGTTCGTAGGTTACGGGCGCCGCGCCCCTGACCCGCGTTGGCCAAACGATAGCAGGATCGCCGTGCAGTTCGTTCTCAACTACGAAGAGGGTGGCGAGCGGTGCGTTCTAGAGGGGGACCCGACTTCGGAGACCTTCCTCTCAGAGATCGTGGGCGCGGGGGAAGTTGCCGGTCGTCATATGAGTATGGAGTCACTGTTCGAGTACGGCAGTAGGGCAGGGGTGTGGCGAGTATTGAGAGTGTTCGAGCGGACGAGGCTCCCTCTGACGGTTTTTGCCGTGGGGCGAGCGCTTGAGCACAATCAGGAAGTGGCCGCGGCCTTTGGGGAAAGTGGCCATGAGATTGCCTGTCACGGGTACCGCTGGATAAGCTACCAGGACGTCGATGAGAATGTTGAACGCGAACATATCCACCGCGCCTGCGAGGTGGTTAAACAAACCACCGGGAAGACGCCGGTAGGGTGGTACACGGGACGAGACAGCCCGAATACTCGCCGTCTGGTCCTGGAACACGGCGGGTTCGTTTATGACTCGGACTCATACGCAGATGACTTGCCCTACTGGACCGAGGTCACCGGCAAGAGGCACCTTGTCATTCCGTATTCGCTAGACACCAACGACATGCGGTGCCTGACCGTTCAGGGGTTCAACACGGGAGAGCAACTCTTCACTTATCTAAAGGACACCTTCGACGCACTGTACGCAGAGGGCGCCGAGACCCCGAAGATGATGTCGGTTGGCCTTCATGCTCGCATTGTCGGTCGCCCCGGGCGGATAGGAGCCCTTGAGCGTTTCATCGAGCATGTGACCCAGCACGAGAAGGTCTGGATCTGCCGGCGGTCCGATATCGCGGCGCATTGGACCCGCGAGTTCGCCACCGACCAGGTCGGCGAGCGGGCAAGGCGCGGGAAAGCGTTCGACGTGCCAAATGATGGCTGATGTACCCTGAACGCTTCTTAGCCGTACCAGACAAATATCGTGGCAGCGTGAGTGCCGCGGAGGCGGCGCACGCTATGGCCGAGGGGGCAAGAGCGGCGGGATGGGCCCCGGTCGAATTACCGCTGAGCGACGGCGGCGAAGGAACCCTGGACGTGTTCGGGGGCGCGAATGTGACAACCATGGTGGCCGGTCCGTTGGGGCGGCCAGTGGAGGCGGGCTGGCGACTGGAAGGCGAGTTGGCCGTGATCGAAATGGCGCGCGCCTCCGGTTTGTCGCTCGCTGGAGGCCCGGCAGAGAACGATCCCTGGGCGGCCACAACACAGGGTACCGGCGAGCTGATCGATGCGGCCATAAGACTCGGTGCTCGGAACGTCGTAGTGTGCCTGGGGGGTTCAGCCACGACCGACGGCGGGGTGGGCGCCGTGGAAGCCCTGGGGGGCGTGCCGTTTGCGGACAGGGGTGTGTCAGTGCGCGTAGCGTGCGACGTCCGAACTCGCTTCCTCGATGCGGCCGCTGTGTTTTCGCCACAAAAGGGCGCCACCCCTCTCATGATCGGCGCGTTGGCTCATAGGCTAGAACTGGTGCGACGGAGATTTATCGCCCAATACGGAGCCGACGTCAACAGTCTTCCCGGGTCCGGTGCTGCCGGTGGGCTGGCCGGAGGCCTGGCCGCGCTGGGGGCGGAACTCGGCCCTGGGTTTGAGTTGATAGCTTCCGCTCAAGGCTTGGACACCGCCCTTCTCAATGTGGATGCCGTGGCGACGGGGGAAGGGAGATTGGACGGCACATCCTTTGAGGGGAAAGTCGTTGGAGAAGTAGCGAGACTCGCTCAAAATCTGGGCCTACCGTTCCTGGCTATCGTTGGCTCCTGGGTGACTGGTGTCGAAAGTCGTTTACCAGCGGCCGTATCGCTGGTCGAAGCCTACGGCGACCAGCTGGCGTGGGCACGAACGGCTGAGCTGATATCCGCGTCTACGCAACAGTGGTTAGCCTCGCTTGCGTCCAAGCCCGATGTCGCACGACGCCCGCACAACGGTGGAGCAAGGTCGAGCCCGTAACGCGCTATGAGACTAACCTTCGCCGAGGCCCGTCACTGGGGAAGGCTCGCGTTGTATTTGCGGTGGGTTCACGGTTCGAGCGGCCAGCCCCGGATCACTTTGGGCGGTGTCTCGGCGTAACACCCCACCTTGCTGGTGCTTAGGCCGAGAGCGTTCAGTGACTCGGCGAGCCGTATGGCCGCCCGTAACCCATCAACTACGGGGGCGCCGACCCGTTCGGACACCCGCGCGGCAATTCCGGCCATGCCGGCACAGCCGAGGCAGATTACCTCGGCGCCCTCCGTCGCAATCGCCGTCTCGGCGGCACGACTGACGGCATCGATGGTCGCCTCAAGGTTGAGGTCGAGGTCCAGGACCGGTATGTCGACGGCTCGGACCGCGGCGCAACGAGAACGCAACCCGGACAGGGTGAGCCGGTCTTCTATCGCGGGGATGGCCCGCTTCAAGGTGGTGACGACGGCGTAGGTCCGGCCGAGGAGGCAAGCGACGTGCGCAGCTGCCTCGGTTATATCGATCACGGGAACGGCGAGAAGTTCCTGGAGGGCCTCTCGGCCCAGTTCACCGAACCCAGCGAGGACGACGGCATCGAAACTCTCGCTGTTGTGCAGAGCGCAGTCGATGACGCCGACAGCAGCAAGATGGCTTTCCAGAATGGTTTCCACCGAGGCTGGGCCAAACCTCGGCGTCAATGCTACGACCTCCGTCCCTGACGAAGCCACGGCCTTCGCCTGATCCGCGATCAACGCTGTCATCGCCTCACTCGTGTTTACATTTATCACGAGGATCCGCAAGGTTCTACTCCTCGGCGGTCTTTTCGGCCTGGTTGATGGCTGTGACGTCCACGAGTTCGGCATACGGCACGTCCCTGTTGACGAGGCCGGCGTCCGTGAGGATGGCAACCCAGCGCTCGCATGCGCGCGGCTCGATCCTTATGCCACACCAAGTCCCGCTGCCCGAGAGCTCCGCCGTGGCTTTCGTCAAGGCTGCGGGTGACGCGGCTGGGAACTCTTTCGTTACTAAGGAAGAAGTGTCGGCTTGGCCAGATGTGAGCTCGGCCATAGACGTGCGTACGCCAACCAACATCCGGACGAGGCGGTCGCCAAGCTCCGCGAGCCGGTCTCGGCGCACATAGTAGACGCTGTTTGGCATAGGCCCACCCGCATCGGCCAGCCGACACGCGACCGACCCTGCACCACGCAGATGGAGTTCGGTGGCGGTGAGCAGGTCGACGACAATGGCGTCACCCAAACCTGTTTCGAAAAGCTCAGCCAGCATCGCTGTAGATAGATCGCGAATGAAGCGCGACTCGGCGGGGTCGACCCCGGCTTCCTTCATAAGACCTTCCGTAAACGTATAGGGAGCCAGCCCCCCGGCGCCGGGGACGAGTACGGTCTTCCGGCGCATCCACGTCCATTCGAAGCCCGTCACGGCCTCGCGTGTTACCACTGCCATCGGGAAGCGCCCATTGAGCTGGCCCACAACGACGAGGTTCCTGGCCCTACCGGCGTACATGGCAGGCCCCCAGAGGCCCCCGAGGGCGACGTCGGCGGCGCCGGAGGCGAGGTCGTCGAGCACGCCGGTCCACGGGTCGCGCGCCACCGCCGTTACGTCCAAGCCCAGCTGAGCAAATTGACCGGTTGACTTCGCGTGGTACTCAGGTAGGTAGTTGAGCCCGTGTGCGGTTGCAGTGATGCGGAGCTGGTCCATGGTGTTCCTATACGGACCGAGCCGTTGTGCCGTGCGAACTCGCCGGCAGGGGTGGCTCAGCGATGCGGTATATAAAGCGGTGTTGCTTCTCCTCGGCAGTCCGCTTCACCTAGGTCCTCCTTTGGGCTCGGTCCGGTGCGCCGGACCATCGGTCGCCTGTTCAGGCCACGATCGTATACGAGCCTATCATCAGTAGCCCTCAAGAGTCCAGGGCTCCACCAACATTTTGCAGCCACATAGGTTGCGACTATCGATGCTCCGGAATTTGATAACGTATACGATCGAGGAGGATGTCTAGTTTCTGTTCAGTCCTTCGACAACCTGGGCTTCCTCCCCATTTGAGGCCCTGTACTTCCGCCTGTATAGGAGTTCGTCCTTGCTGATGTGCTCGTCCATGAGAAGACCTGCTTGGAGGGGAGCGCCGCTTATGATCGCCGTAGCGATGGTCCAGTGGTCCAGCCACGAGGACTCGATGCGTTCGCGCAGGTCCAGCTCGAAACCCCATGAGATCCGCTGCAGGACCAGCCTCAGCGTGTCCTCTAACTGGCGGTTGCCTGATGCTTTGGCTACAAGCCCGTGGAACTCCATGATGAGCTTGGGAAGTTGCTTCAACTGTTTGGCTCTTCCGGCCTGTTTGCCCCGTTCCACCACGTCCATCAGGGCGCTCGCCTGGGCTCCACCGCGCGCCTCGGCGGCGAGGCGCGCCGCCATTACCTCGAGCCCGCGCCGCACCTGCATCAGCTCGATGCTGTCATTCAAGGATGTCTCAGAGACCCGTGCCCCGCTGTACTGCATGAGCGTCACGAAACCTTCGCTCTCCAATCGCCGCAGAGCCTCGCGGACAGGGACTCGCGAGACATGGTGGTCTTTGGCTATGACCTCTTCGGGAAGCCTCTCACCCGCCTTGAGCCGGCCCGAAATTATGTCTTCCCGCAGGGCGTCGGCTATGCGGTCACGTCGAGGAATAGAGCTACCGTGCGCGGTCATGGCCTCAACAATACGAGACTGCCCCACTGCCGCGGCCACAAGGCGTTGCTCTGTTGGGTACCCGAGGGGAGCCTCGACGTGCTCGTCCTGACAAGGTCCGAGCTGGCCAATCTCGTGAACATGGACGAGGTCATCGAGGCCATCGAGCGGGCGCATGCCGCCATGGCGGATGGAGTCGGTGTCGACCTCGGGCCCGCCAGCATTGCTATCCCCTCAACGTCGTCGTTACTGTTCCCTATGGCCGGGGCCGTGGAGGGAGCCGCGGGTGTCAAGGTGCTCATGGACAAGCCCGACAACGTGGGTAGCCAGTGGCCCACCCAGCAATCGACGATCGTCTTAGTCAACACAGCGACCGGGGGACTTGAGGCATTGCTCGACGGCGCTGCCATCACGCGGTACCGAACCGCGGCCGCGTCCGCGGTAGCCACCCGGTACCTTGCCCGTGAGAACGCTTCTGTCCTAGGCTTGGTGGGCGCTGGTGCCCTGGCGACGACTCACCTCATGGCGATGCGCTCAGTTCGTCCCATCACCAAGGTCGTCGTATGGAGCCGCAACCCCGAGACTTCAGCCAAGTTCGCTGCGAAGGCCGCTGAGATGAGCGTCCCCATAGAAGTAGCATCTACGTGTGAACAGGTGGTCTCGGTCGCCGACATCCTGTGCACGCTTACTCCATCCCAGACCCCGGTCGTGCTGGGTCGATGGTTCCGGCCTGGTCTTCATGTGAACGCTGTGGGTGCACCACCCCGGTCTGACTACCGCGAGATCGACACCGAGGGGATCAAACGGAGCCGAGTCGTCGTGGACAGCTTCCAGATGGTTTGCAAGAAATCGGGAGACCTGCTCATACCGCTTTCCGAAGCGGCCATTTCGCAGAGCCATTTTAGCGACGAGCTGGGCCATGTCATAACGGGTCGCGCAGCCGGGAGGGTTTCAGAGGGAGAAATAACACTTTACAAGTCCGTCGGGCTCGGCATCCAGGACATCGCGGCGGCACGCCTGGTGCTGGCGGCAGCAAGAAAACGGAACGTGGGCACGGAAATAATGTTGGGTAGCTGATCTGGGACCGGGTTCTGCGCAGCGGAGACCCTGCGTTGCGGTTTGACTAAAGGGCTCCGTACGGCAGGCCCAAGACTCCCACGCTGTGGACTAACGTAGCTAGCTAGCTTGAGCAGGAGGACCATTGACCGAGTTCCCGTCTGTTAGGGGCGTGAAGGTGACTGGCGCGAGTGGCGACCGCTTCGACGAGATCCTCTCCACTGAAGCACTCGAGTTTGTGGCCGAGCTCCACCGGAGGTTCGATCCCCGGCGCAAAGCGCTTCTGGCGCTACGCCTGGAACGCCAGGCGGCGCTTCAGGCGGGTTCCACTCTCGACTTCCTCCCCGAGACGAAGGACATTCGCACGGCCGAATGGGCCGTGGCTCGGCCCGCGCCAGGTCTCGTCGACCGCCGTGTCGAGATCACAGGACCGACTGACCGGAAAATGGCGATCAATGCGCTGAACTCGGGGGCCAAGGTCTGGTTGGCGGACTTCGAGGACGCCAATGCCCCATTTTGGTCAAACCTGGTCGACGGTCAGCTAAACCTACGAGACGTCCTCGACCGAAAGATCGACTATGTTGCAGCCGATGGGAGGTCGTACGAGCTCGGAGACGAGCTAGCGACAATAGTAGCCCGCCCGCGTGGTTGGCACCTCCCAGAGAAGCACCTGCTCGTAGACGGTGAGCCCATAGCTGGAGCGCTGTTCGACTTCGGCTTGTACTTCTTCCATTGTGCGCGACAACAGCTCGACGCCGGGGGCGGGCCCTACTTCTACCTGCCCAAGACCGAGAGCTACCTCGAGGCGCGTCTTTGGAACGACGTCTTTGACGACGCCGAGCAGCGCTCCGACATGGCCACAGGAACGATCCGGGCTACGGTTCTGATCGAGACGATCACGGCTGCCTTCGAGATGGACGAGATCCTCTACGAGCTGCGCGACCACTCCGGCGGGCTCAACGCGGGCCGCTGGGACTACCTGTTCAGCTTGATCAAGAAGTTCCGTTCTAGCGGCGCCCGATTTGTCCTGCCAGACCGCAACTCGGTGACGATGGCAGCGCCGTTCATGCGCGCCTACACCGAGTTACTGGTCCAGACGTCCCACCGGCGAGGAGCTCACGCGATCGGCGGCATGGCTGCGTTCATTCCGAGCCGACGAGACCCTGACGTGAACGCCATCGCCATGGCCAAGGTCCGGGAGGACAAGGAGCGAGAGGCGGCAAACGGTTTCGATGGCTCATGGGTCGCACACCCAGATCTCGTCCCACTGTGCCGAGAGGTTTTCGACGCCGTGTTGGGCGAGAATCCTCATCAGATCGACAATAAGCGCGACGATGTTACGGTGAGAGCGTCGGAGCTGCTCGACGTGGCGTCGACTCCGGGATCGACGACAGAGGACGGCCTGCGCAACGACGTGAGCGTTGCTCTCCAGTACCTGGCGGCGTGGCTCCAGGGATCCGGCGCGGTCGCGATCTTCAACCTTATGGAGGACGTCGCGACCGCGGAAATCGCAAGATCGCAGATCTGGCAGTGGGTCCAGAACGACGTCGTCTTGACCAGTGGCGAGCGGGTCACGAGGAGCCTCGTGCAGCGCATGATCATCGAAGAGCTGGCGAAGATCCGTGACGCCCTAGGTGGCTCCTATGACCGCGCTCGGTACGAAGAGGCACGGGAGCTCTTCGAGCTCGTGGCGCTCTCCGACGATTTCATCGACTTTCTCACCCTGGCCGCGTACGAGCGCCTGCCGTGAACGATGTCGACGCTGGAGGCAGTGGGCTTGGACCTGCGCCGGATCTCCAGGAGGTTGTCTAGATCAGGCAGTGGCCAAGGGCCTCGTCGAGGCCAAGGCGTAGGCGGGCGAGATCAGGGCCAATGGCGCTGACCAGGACTCCCGGCCCCTCGAGGGACATGACGGCCCAGCCGGCGCCGGCTCCCGGCGAGGGCGTCCCCCGGCCAGCCTTAGCGATACCGGCCCCCGCCAGCAAGATCAACCCGACGGCGCGGTTGGCCCCCAACTCGGCGAGGCCGTCCCAGCCCGGTACACCGGGCCCTAGCTCCAGCTGGTGGCGGAGCAGGGGGTTGTCGTCGATGTCGACATCTAGGCGCAGGCTGAGCCGGCCTGGCTGTTCCCCGTGGCGACCGAGCACGATTTCCTCGGTCCAACGCAGCGCGGCGCCGTCGGCCAATTTGGCGCTGACGCGCTGAGAAAAAGAGCACCCGGCGGAGGCGATCATCGGTTGCAGGTGCCAGTCGAGGTAACCGCCCCGGCCGACCGAGACGTTGACCTCCAGGGAAGAGCCGGCTGATGCCCAGGCGATCATGGAAGCGGCTGAGCGGACCTTGAGCGCGGCGCCCGCCTCGACCTCCACATCGATAATGACCTTGTCATCGCCGACGGGGGAAGCCGCCGTTCCAACCAGGTAGACGGCCTCGGGCGTGGCGCGAAAAGCGACCGGGGGGGCGTCGCGGACCAAGGCGAGCCGGCACCCTTCGACCAGGCGCGACCCGACGTCCGGATCAGGCCCGCCCGCACCAGGGCCGCCCGCACCAGGGCCGCCCGCACCAGGGCCGCCCGCACCAGGGCCGCCGGGCGCGGAGACGGCACGAGGGGCCGCCGCCGTCAGCTGCGCTCGGGCACGCACGGGGCGTTCAACTGGTGTTCCAGCCAGACGGCGACCGGAAGGGCCCGGGGGTCCTCGACCAGGCTCAGGAAGATGAAGGGCCGGTCGGGTCGCGCGGCTGCCGTGTCCGTGCTCATGGTGGCCAGGTCTGCTCTTACGAACGGCGCCAGGTCGGTCTTGTTCACGACTAAGAGGTCCGAAAGGGTGATCCCCGGGCCGCCCTTGCGGGGGACTTTGTCCCCCCCGGCTACGTCGATGACGAAGATCTGGGTGTGGACCAGGCCGTAACTGAAGGTGGCAGTAAGGTTGTCGCCCCCCGACTCGACCAGCACGAGGTCGAGGTCGGGGTGAGCATGCTCGAGGGACTTGACCGCTTCCAGGTTGGCCGAGATGTCATCGCGGATAGCCGTGTGCGGGCAGCACCCGGTCTGCACGGCCACGACCCGGTCGGCGGGTAAGACTGCTTCTCGCAGCAGCCTCACTCTGAACGAGTTGGTGGACTCGTTGCCGGGAGACCCCCAGGATCTCCGCGACCTCTGCAACGCCGATGAGATCCTGGGTCAGTCATGGACGGAGTGTAGGACCCGTCTTGACGATCGACGAGAAGATGGCCCGGGCGGACTTGCTAGCTCGCCCGGGGCGCGCCGAGAGCTGTATTGGAGATCTCGACATGAAGGATCGTACGGCCCAGCCGCGCCAAACCTCCGGTGGGAACGGCTGGCTTGCGGTTCCGGGTCGCAGAGCATATTTGGCCTCTTCGTCCTTGGACGTGCCGTTCATCCGCCCACGGGACCCTGCGCGAGCCGGCCGCTGCCCCGCGCCCAAGCCAGGATGGCCAACCTGGACCAAAGCTTGGTATGCCCGCCGCTCCTCTCAACCACCGGACGCGGCATGGTCGGGTATCTCCGCTGGTAAGTGGCGACGCTATTTCGGTGGGAGAGCCCAAGTAGGGCAGCGACCTCCTGAGCGTCGACCAGATCATCGCTATCGACGAGGGGCGACATGCCTGAGAGTCTACGAATGTTGACAGTAGGCGACAGCTCGACTAGTCTACGATCGTAGACATTTGGGTGGCCCCGGCGGTGCTGTAACACCCCGGGGCCTGACCAGCACCCCGTGGAGGTACTGACAATGGGAGACGATACTCCTGGCGCTCGTGAGGCCAAACCGACTCTCCGCGGCCGACCAGGTAATGCGGCGGCCACGAAGTGAACGGGTCCGTACTCAAACTCGCAGCGCGGCTCGGTGTGCCGCAGACGGCTGGTGCTGTTGCCACTTGGTTCTCGCGCTCTCGTCCGGCGAGTAAGTCTTGGTCGTGAAGGCCGTCGTTCCGCAGCGACCCGAACGGCCCTTGGCCGCGACGATATCGGCGGCGGTCTCCGAGCTGAGTAGTTGTGGAGATCTGGCCCGTAGCAGCGTCGGCGTCTACGTCGAGCATTGGGCCAAGTTCGAGGCCTTTGCGGCGACGAAGGGGTACGGCACCGCGCCCTCGATCGACGCCGAAGTGGTGCGGGCTTGGCTCGCCGCTCGCGACGGGTCGGGCACAGTCCCAGCGATTGCAACGCAGCGCCTTCGGCGTACTTCGGTCCGCAAGTTGTTCCACTTCCTGCGGACTATCGAAGCGGCATCGCAGGACCCGACCATCGACATACATCTCCCGCCCCGCACCTCGCTGGCCAACCGACCTTTGGACGACGACGAGGTCGACGAGTGCCGATGGGCGTCCCGGTCCGACTTCACGTCGCTGCGGTACCCGGCGGTGTGGGCCTTAGCGGAGGCGGGGGCGACGACGACCGAGCTACCCCAAGTCGTCGTTAGCGATGTCGACCTGGACAAGGGGGTTGTGCTCCTGAGAGGGTCACCCCGCACCCTGCGACGCCTCGTCCCCTTCACTGATTGGGGCGGGGTCCAACTTGAGCGTCTCCTCGGAACGGCGGCGTTCGCGCCCGGCGTTCCCATCGTCTATGGCGGGGAGGGTGCAACCGGGAGGCGCTCAACCCTGGCGGGCACGGTCAGGCGCATCTACACCCAAGCCGGTCTCGACCGGGAGAAAGACGTCACAACCGAGTCCGTCCGGGCGTGGTTGGGCCGGACAATGCGGGAGCAGGGCGAGCCGATCGAACGGGTGGCCCGTCGGCTCGGGATGCGCTCAGTCGATAGGACTTTCCTGCTCATCGGCGAGGACTGGCAGAGCCAGGAGGCCTGAGCGCTGTCCGCAACTGCCGCGCCGGTCTCCATCTGGGAGGCAATGGAGTCGCTCCTCGAGTACGAGGCGCTGTGGGACTGCGCGGCCGCTATACCGGGGCCTCCGCCCCAGGTCGGCGGGCGTCCCCGGAAGTACCCGGGGTGGGCCCTGGTCCTTTTTGATGGGCTCTGCACCGTGTTCACCAGTGCTCGGCGGACCGAGACGAACCTGCCGTTCTTCTGGCCGAAGCTGCGCGAACGGTTCTCGGCGCTCTATCCCGACCAGCCGCCACTGCCGGTGGCCCCGCCCCAGCGCCACCACTGGCAGTACGCCAAGCGCCTGGTGGGCCAGGAGGCGTGGGCCAAGATGCGAGCCAGCTTTCGTGACGCCGCAGTGGCCACCGCGCTGGAGATCGGCTTGTTCGACCCCGATGGCCTGGGGTCGTTCACCCATCCCGACCGGGCCCGCCTCATCTACGGCGACGGCAAGGTGGTGAAGCCTCTGTCCAAGTACGCCCCGGGCGAGACCTGGGTAGACAAGCGCACCGGGGAGGTGAAGCTTCGCCGGGCCGACCCCGACGCCGCCTGGTACATCGTGGGCGGAAACGAGGAGCCCCGAGGGACCAAGTCGTTGGACGCCACCAAGCCCGAGCGCCCCACCAAGCGAGGCAAACAGGTCCGGGGCCTGAAGACCTGCTTCGTGATGGGCCGCAGCCCCGACCCGCACGGGCGCGTACTGCTCGACTTCGACCACTGCCCCAAGGACGAGATGGGTTTCGCCCTCGCCTCGCTGGCCCAGATGGCGCCCAGGCTCCACGGCCTTCAGGGCGTGGTCTGGGACAGCGCCGGCCGTGGGGCCCATGCCAGCCAGCTCGGCCGGGCGTTAGGTATCCACCTCATCAGCCCCATTACCCCGGGCCTAGGCGGCCACACCACCGACAAGGCCGCCGTCTACAAGCCTCGTCGGGTCGGCACGGTGAGCGTTACCCGCCCCGACGGCGCCATCCACGAGACTCAGCTCTACGGGGTCCAAGGTGCCGCTCATATCCTCGAGGTCGACAGTGCAGGAGCTGAAGTCTTGCTACCGGCCAAGCGGCTTAAGACCGAGCGCCGGAAGAACTCCGACGGCACCTGGCGTATCTACAACCTCTGGCAGGCCCCCGATGGCGGCACCTTCCGAGAGCCGGTCATTGACACCGACGACGACAAGCTGCGCAAGCTCAACCGGGCCGAGAGGCTCCGGTCTATCCCGCCTACGGACCCTGACTACAAAGAGCTCTACGGCCGGCGCAACGACGCCGAAGCTCAGAACCGGATGCTCGACGACAGCCTCTGGCTCGGGCGGGCTCACTCCATGGGCGCCCAGCGCCACTTGCTGGACTGGCTCGGCTACGGTCTCGTCGTCAACGCCGTCGCCCGCCGCCGCTCCCGCCTCGCTCGGACATCGCAGCAGGGACCGCAGGCGGCCTAACCAGGAAGTCCAGGTGGTTGACCTGGCGCCCACCCCACCCGCGACCAAGCCCTTGGTTGGCCCGCAGTCGTGCCGAGATAAGCTCGGAGGGGCGAGGAGCAGGACCAAGACGGCCGTCAGGACCGAGTTCGGCTTGTAGTCCGGTTTTACCCCGGGTTTTCTACCAAGTTTTCTACATGCTCCAGGGGACGTGGAAGCGTTCATGCAGAAGACCACCAGGCGAACTGTGATGTCCACGGGACTTGTCCGTAGTACGCGATCGTCGCTACAGAGCCGAGGTTGACATTCGGCGCATAGGCGCTCCGCCATTCGGCCGGAGAGTAGAGCGGGCTCGCGACCTCTACCGGCGTGCCTCCCGCAA
>Ga0182024_10005636_pt1 | contig 27965 bp, 23 predicted proteins | sample P32metaG_FD_120480 | JGI IMG/M metagenome (GOLD analysis project Ga0182024, IMG submission 120480) | Permafrost microbial communities from Stordalen Mire, Sweden - P3-2 metaG (Illumina Assembly) | ecosystem: Environmental > Terrestrial > Soil > Wetlands > Permafrost | place: Sweden: Stordalen...
CGATCAGAAACAAAAGCACGTAGAGAAAGGGGGTGGGGGGGGGAAAAAACAATGGCCCTCGAAGGGGGGGGGGGGGGGGGGGGGGGGGGGGGATTGCAACAGGCCACGGATCAGAATTTCGTGAATTTTTTGTCACCATTTGCCAATACTGCGCCCGAACGCATGGGGCTGCGGAAAGCCGCCGCGCTTGAGAACGACTGGCCCGGGTGTTACAGTCGGTAATGGTTCAGAGTGAGGCATTCTTTTCCCGTATTCTGCTCTTGTCGGCCTGTTGAAAAAGGGGACAGGCGCCTCGCGTCAATTCAAAGAGTGACAAGGCTGAACGATTGCTCGGAGCCAGTCCCCTTTTTTAACAGACAGTTATGGCCAAGACCCTTGCCGTCGGCATCGACCTGGGAACGACCTATTCGGCCGTTGCCTATTTGGACGATAAAGACCGCACTCAGATCGTTCGCAACACCGAGGGAGACTTGCTCACTCCCAGCGCGGTGCTGTTCGAAAATACGGAGGTAATCGTCGGCAAGGAGGCCAAGAAAGCCTCCGCGGTTCGCAGCGAGTCGGTGGCCCAGTTTGTCAAGCGCGACATGGGCAAGAAATCGTTCAGCCATACGATCCACGGCGAAATGCTCCATCCCGAGGTGATCCAGGCCTGCATTCTCAAGAAGCTGAAAGACGACGCGATCGCCTCGCTCGGCAAGAACTTCGAAGTCGTGATCACCGTGCCGGCCTATTTCGACGAGCCCCGCCGCAAAGCCACCGCCGATGCGGGCGAGATGGCCGGCCTGGCGGTGCTGGATATCGTCAACGAGCCGACCGCCGCGGCTCTTTCGTTCGGCGAGACGCTCGGCTATCTCACCGCCGAGGGCGAACCGCGGGAGCCGATGAAGGTGCTGGTCTACGATTTGGGAGGGGGCACGTTCGACGTCACGATCCTCGATCTTCGGCCAGGCGACCTGCGCACGCTGGCGACCGATGGCGACGTGCAACTCGGCGGCTACGACTGGGACATGCGGCTCGTGAATTTCGCGGCCGAGGAGTTCAAGAAGCAGTATCGGCTCGATCCACGCGAAAGCCCGGCGGCGCTGGCCGGGTTGCAGGCCGCCGCCGAAGAGGCCAAACACACGCTCACCGCCAGGCCCAAGACCACGTTGATGGTTCGCCACGGCGGCCATTCGCTTGAGCTCACGATCACTCGCGAGCAGTTCGAGGAGCTTACCGAGGATTTGCTCGAGCGCACGGCCTACACCACGCGGCAAGTGTTGGCCGCCACGGGCCTGACTTGGCCGCAAATCAACCGTGTGCTATTGGTCGGCGGCAGCACTCGGATGCCGATGGTGCCACGGATGATCGAGCAGCTTTCGGGCCAGAAGCCGGACCACACGGTCCATCCCGACGAAGCCGTCGCCCGTGGAGCGGCAATATTCGCCGGTTATCTGCTGCGCCGTCGCGATCCGAACGCCAAGCCGACGTTCAAGGTGGTCGACGTCAATGCCCACAGCCTGGGTATCGAAGGAATCGACCAACGAACGATGCGCAAGGAGAATATCGTTCTGATCAAGCGTAATTCATCGCTGCCGGCGAAGGTGACCGAAAAATTCGTCACCAAGACCGAAGATCAAATCTCGATCGTCATTTCGGTGTTGGAAGGTGAGAGCAAGGTTCCGTCGCAATGCTCGATGATCGGCCGGGCGGTGCTCCGGCATTTGCCCGAACATTTGCCGAAGGGCTGGCCGGTCGAAGTGACGTATGAGTATCTCACCAATGGGCGGCTCGACGTTCATGCAAAAATTCCCGGCACCAGCCGGCAGATCGAATTGGAATTGCAGCGCGAGCAATCGCTGACGAGCGAGCGGATCGGTAAGTGGAAGAAGGTGGTCGAAGAGGCAAAGGGTTTCGACGCGTTCGATGATATGCTCGACGACGTGGTCAACGCGCATCGGGTCGAGAAACGGAAGGATTCGTCGTCGCCGTCGATTCCCACAAGCCCAATCCTGCCGGCTCCGGCTCGCTCAGGCGCGACGGCATCCGCGGCCCCGCCGCCTGCCCCCGGCTTGCCTAGCCGGGATCTATCGGCGGCCAGCCGGGCGTTCGGCGCGTTTGGCGACGCGCTCGACGAACCAGCGAAATCGCCTGGTTCTTCGGGATCCGCGGCAACTCAATTCGCGGCGTTGCCGACGTCCAACTCCGCGACAAAGTCGAGTACAAATCCGGCGGAGACGGATAAGGCGGCCCCGGCGAAACCCAGTTCCCCGCGATTGCCGCCTGCGCAAAAGAAGCCGATGACGCTGATGGAAGCGGCGGCCGCGAAAGCTGGCGCCAAATTGGGTTCGACCACCGCCTTGGCCGGCGCCGTCCGCTCGGAAGCCGCCGCGGTATCGTCACCCCGGCGGTCGGCGCGCTCGCTTAGCCCGGGGATGCGCTGGCTGATGAGCATGGCCGCGTTTCTGATTGTCTCGGTATTTTCGTTGTTGGTGTGTTATTATGTCCTAGCCTGGTTCGGGCACATGGGAAACTTTATGAACTTGCCGCTGCCGTGGCTCCCGCCCCCCAAGGCAGCGCCCGCGGCGATATCGCATGGGGCGATGTCGAACGTGGGACAAACCATCGGCCGGTGGTTGGCCCGTTGGAGTTGAACGAATCGTTACCGCTTTGCATCTCCGGTTAGTGAAAGAAGAATGTCAGGCACATGAGCAGCACCCCCTCCGCCATCCAGCGCAATAAAAACGTTCCGGCCGTCGGCATCGATTTGGGCACGACCTATTCGGTCGTCGCCTATTTGGACGACACCGGCAGGCCCGTCACGATCGTCAACTCCGAGGGTGATTTGCTGACGCCCAGCGCCGTGTTGTTCGACGGCGACAACACCGTTATCGGCAAAGAAGCGATCAAAGCGGTTTCCTCCGAAGCCGATCACGTGGCCGAGTGCGCCAAGCGTGACCTCGGCGAGCGAACCTATCATCGGGTGATCGAAGGGCGCCGCTATCCGCCCGAAGCAATTCAAGCTTGGGTGCTGTACAAAGTGCGGATGGATGCCGAGCGTCAATTGGGAAAAATTTCGCGGGTCGTCATCACCGTGCCGGCCTATTTCGACGAAGTTCGCCGCAAGGCCACGCAAGACTCCGGCTACATGGCCGGCCTGGAAGTGCTCGACATCATCAACGAACCGACCGCCGCCGCCGTCGCCTTCGGATTTCAGCAAGGCTTTTTGAACGCTCAGGGAGCTGCCGTCAAGCCGCAAAAAATCCTGGTCTATGACCTTGGCGGCGGCACGTTCGACGTCACCGTCATGGAAATCTCCGGCACGAAGTTCACCGCGCTGGCCACCGACGGCGACGTGCGCCTCGGCGGTCGCGACTTCGACCAGCGGATCATGGACTTCATGGCGGAAGAATTCTTGCGCCAACATAAAATCGATCCGCGCGAAGATGCCAATGCCGCCGGCCGACTGTGGCGCGAATGCGAAGACGCCAAGCGAACCCTTTCGGCGCGATCCAAGGCCGCGGTCAGCTTCGATTACAAGGGCTCGGCCGTGCGGACCGAAATCACCCGCGAAAAATTCGAAGAAATCACCTACGACCTTCTCGACCGCAGCCGATTCACCACCAAGCAAACGCTTCAAGCCGCCGGCTGCACGTGGAACGAGATCGATCGCGTGTTGCTGGTCGGCGGTTCGTCGCGGATGCCGATGGTCCGCAAGATGCTTCAAGAGTTGTCGGGCAAGGAACCGGACGTTTCCGTCTCGGCCGACGAGGCCGTTGCGCAGGGAGCCGCTTTGCACGCCGGCATTTGTCTCTCCCGCACGCAAGGGAACCGCGTGGCATTTCAGATTCGCAACGTCAATTCCCACAGCCTGGGCGTTGTCGCCACCGACGGCAAAACCGGCCGCAAGCGCAACGCGATCTTGATTCCCCGAAACACGACGTTACCGGTTACCGCCAAACGGGTCTTCAAAACTTCGCAAGCGGGGCAGCGATCGATCCTGGTGCAGATCGTCGAAGGCGAAAGCGCGTCGCCGGAAGATTGCTCGCAGTTGGGCAAGTGCGTGGTGCGCGATCTGCCAATGAACCTTCCGGCCGACACGCCGATCGAGGTGCAATTCCGTTATGCCGACAACGGCCGCTTGGGGATCGGCGTCAAGGTGGTCGGCACCGATATGGAATTGAAGCACGAGATCAACCGCGAGAACAGCCTCACGCCGGATCAACTTGAAACGTGGCGCCAATACATCTCCGGCACCACCGCCCACCCGCAAGCCGCGCAATCGAGTTGACCCGCTGGCCGAGGATGGGGGCGCGAGCCCAACTGATCGATCGCATGACAAGGAGGCAATGATGAAGAGATTGCTACTCGTTATTGTTTGCTGCCTTGCGGGGTGCGGATCGAAGGAGCCGACGGAGGAGCAGAAACTAGAAAAGTCTCTCCACGATGCCATTCCGGCTATCAAGGCGACACAAGAAGATGCGGCTAAACAGGCTAAGGACTCGGGAGCGCCAGCAGCGGCAAGCTACAGCGAGACCGGGAAAAAGTGAAGATATCACATGGGCATTCATTCACCGGCAACCAGATTCTCTCCCGCCGGCTCCTGCTGCGTAATGCAATGAAAAGCCCCCAGCCCCAAAACTAAATCTCGCGCCGGCAGCGGAACAATCCTTCGATCTTTCAACACCCGGCCCAATATCTCGACCGCCTGCGCATCGGCCGGATCGTCGAATTGCGGCACGATGGCCATTCCATTGGCCAGATAGAAATTGCCATAGCTGGCCGGCAATCGCTGGCCATTGTGGACGATCGGCCGCGGCATCGGCAGCGGAACGACTTCAAGCGGCGCGTCGTCGGCATCCGTGAAGGAACGCAGCCGCCGCAAGTTCTCCTGCAAGGAAGCGTAGTTCTCGTCGTGCGGATTATCTTCCACGGCCGCCACGACGGTTTTCGGCGCGACGAAGCGAGCCAGTTCGTCGATGTGTCCGTCGGTGTCGTCGCCGACGATTCCGCCACCCAGCCAAAGAACTTTGCGAACTCCCAAATAATCGGTCAGATACTGCTCGATCTCCGCGCGCGAAAGGCGTGGATTGCGATTCGGATTGAGCAGGCACTCCTCGGTCGTCAGCAGTGTCCCGCGGCCATCGACGTCGATCGAGCCCCCTTCAAGAATCATGCCGGGCTCGTAGCAGACGCGGCCCAGCTTTCGCGCGATTAGCCGGCCGATGGCGTCGTCGTGCTCATAGTGCGGATATTTGCCGCCGTAGGCGTTGTAACCCCAATCGATCAATGCCGGCGGCGAACCGGGCTGGCCGACCAAAAAAGTCGGCCCCGAGTCGCGAATCCAAACGTCGTCGGTCGGAATGTCGTGCAACGTGACATTTGGTATCCCAGCCAACATTACCCGGGCTTGCGCCATCGGATGCCCACCGGCCAAGACATGCACCGGTTCGACGGCCGCCAATGCCTGTACCAGTCGAACGTAGAGCCGCGGAATCGGCGCAAACTTCCCCGGCCACGTCGCCAATCGATGCGGCCACGAGAGCCAAGTAGCGGCATGGGGTTCCCACTCGGCCGGCATTCGGTAGGAGGCGGCAGGCATTAGTCCAAATATCTCTTCAACAGGCCGCCGTAGGCGTCGATCCGCCGGTCGCGCAGGAAGGGCCAATGGGTTCGCACGGAGTCGATTTGCGATAAATCGCATTCCACGAGCAACGTCTCTTCGGCATCATGCGCCGCCCGGGCCAGGATGTTGCCATTCGGATCGCAGACGAACGAGGCGCCCCAGAATTCGATGCTGTCTTCGACGCCCGTGCGATTGACCGCGGCGACGAAAACTCCGTTGGCAATGGCGTGGCTGCGCATCATCGTTTCCCAGGCTGCATGTTGGCTCGCGCCGAATTCCGCCTTTTCCATGGCCAGCCATCCGATGGCCGTCGGATAGAACAGAATCTGCGCGCCGGCCAAGGCGACCAACCGGGCTGCCTCGGGATACCACTGATCCCAACAAACCAAGGGCCCAACCGCGCCGAACCGTGTCGGCACGCTTTGAAAGCCAAGATCGCCGGGCGCAAAATAGAATTTCTCGTAATAGCTCGGGTCGTCCGGAATATGCATCTTGCGATAGGTGCCGGCGGTGGAACCATCGGCATCGAACACGATCGCGGTGTTGTGATACAAGCCGGCCGCTCGCCGTTCGAAAATAGAGCCGACGATCACGATGCCATGCTGTTTCGCCGCGGCCGCGAGAGCTTCGCTCGTTGACCCGGGAATCGATTCCGCTTCGGCAAACCGCCGATGATCTTCGCTTTGGCACGGATATCGTCCCGCGAACAACTCTTGCAGACAAACGATATTTGCGCCCGCCGTCGCAGCTTCCGCAATCCGGGAAAGGGCCTTCTCGACATTCGACGGGTTCATCTCGCCGCAACGCATTTGCACCAGCGCAACGGTAACGCAATCAGGCGGCGACAGCGGTCTTGAATTCGAAGTGGACATGGAATTCGCTTTCGCGACCGGACAAACGTCGGCCCCACACCGCCTTCCATCTTTCACCCCCGCGATGGTACTCTATTCGGCACAATGCGCGAATCGGTCCGCGGGCTGTTCATCACGGGAACCGACACCGGTGTGGGCAAGACCTACGTCGCGGCGCTCGTGGCTCGGGCATTGGCGGCCCAAGGGCGGCGGGTCGGTGTCTACAAGCCGGTCGCCAGCGGTTGCCGTCACGAAGGCGATCGGCTGGTGGCCGACGATGCCGTGAACTTATGGGAAGCGGCCGGCCGGCCGGGCGAATTGGAGCGGGTTTGTCCGCAGCGATTTGCCGCTCCGTTGGCGCCGCACCTGGCGGCTCGGGCGGAGAACGGCCGAGTCGATCCGGAACAGCTTCGGCGCGGCCTGGATTATTGGCTCGACCGGTCCGACGTGGTGATCGTCGAGGGGGTTGGTGGGCTGATGTCGCCGTTGACGGACGACGAATACGTGGCCGACCTGGCCTACGAGTTTGGTTATCCCTTGGTTGTCGTGGCCCGCAATGCCTTGGGCGCGATCAACCAAACGCTTCAGACGCTGATTACCGCAGCCACGTTCCGCCGCGGCTTGTCGATTGCCGGGATCGTGCTGAATCGGCCGACGCCGACGGGCGAACGCGTCGCAACCGGCCGCAACGGCGGATTCGATGCCGATGCGAGCATCGAGTCGAACTCCGACGAGCTCGCCCGCCGCTGCGTGCCGCCTCTTCTGGCTGAATTGAGCTACGGCGCCACCGGTTTCGAGCCGCCGGTGGACTGGTTTGCGTTGGCGCGGTCGTAGCGGAATTGCGGACGTGGTACCCACCGGCGGCTCGCGCCTTGCCGCTCACGCAATGGACGAGGTGAGCGGCGAGGCGCTAGCCGCCGGTGTGTTGCCGAATCCAGTCGGTAATTGCAAGCGGCTTTGCGTTGGTATGACCCCCAATTCTCCAACTGTTCCGCGGTCGGAATTTGCCGTGGAACCGCTTATGACGTAGGTTTGCTAGATGCAGGATAGCAATAGGCTTGCGTTACCGCGCTCGCGGTCTAGTCCCGACGGTCGGCGATTTTGAATTCATTCGGCGGGATTCACCGTCGGTGCGCAGCCAATACTTCCCGCTTACGGGCGAACATGGAAGAGCATGAATCTCAGGCCGATTCCGCGCCCCGCAGGCCGCCGTCCGGCCGGCGGACCGCCAAACATCGGTCGCGCGCCCAGCAGCTTCTCTCGGCCCAGCAGTCGCGGCTGGAACAGATCGAAAACGATTTGACCTCCCAGTTCGACGACTTGGTGCGAATCGCGGCCGAGGGCTTGGCCGGCGACGCTCAATCGATCCGGCAGGAATTTGATCGCCGCGATCAGTCGCTGGCCGATCAAATCCATCAACATCAGTCGTCGGTCGAGCAATTGCGTCAGCAGCAGGACTCGCTGGCACGAAAACAAGACGAACTCGAGTCCGCACGCATCGAACTTGCCGAAGACCGACAGACGCACAAGCGAGCTCTGACCGAAACACAATACGAAGCCGAGCAGATCGCTCGCAGCCGCGGCCGTTGCCAGCAGCTCGAAGAACGGCTTGCCCGCGAGGCCGAGCAGCTTGAAATTCGCCGCGAGCAAACCAAGAACCAGCGCCGCCGCATCGCTCAGGAGCTCAAGGCCGAACGAGATTCACAGCAGCACGAAGTCGACGAGCTGCGCCGAACGATCGAACAGATGCGAATTACCCAGCAGCGCGGAGTCGAGCAGGCGACCGCCGAGATCAAACATCAGCGCGAAGAACTCGAACAACGACGGCAGCAGCATCAGCAAGAGGTCGATCGCCAGCGCGACGCCTTGGAACAGCGAACCACCGCGATCGACGCCGAGGCCGCAAAACTGGAGAGCAAGGCGACCAATCTTGACAACAAATTGGCCGACTTGGAGGCTGCCCGCGAGCAGTTGGAAGTTGCCCGCCAGGCGCTCGAACGGCGCGAACGGCAACTCTCCGATCAGACGTCGGCTGAGGTGCAACAACTCGCGGAGCAAAATCAACAGATGTCGCGTGCCCTGGCGGAGGCGCGCGAAATTGCCGCCACTTCAACCGCCACCGCCTCCGAATTGCAGCTAACGGTCGAGGAACTGCGACAATCGCACGAGCGGCTGCGAGAATCGACGGAAGTGTCCGAGCAGCGCCATGGCGAGTTGCAACACAAGCACGAACTGCTCCAGCAGCAATATCAGGAGCTTCGCCGCAGTCGTCAAGAGTCGGCGGAATCGGAAACGCAATCCGTTTCCGCATGGGAGACGGAGCGAGCCGCTTTGATTGCTCGCGCGGCCGAGGCGGAGCACAAGCTCTCGCAAGTCGATCCGAGGCAGCTCGAAGATTCCCAACGACGATTCGAGTTGGCAATCTCCGATGTGCGGGATTTGAAGCGTCGCAACGCGGAATTGGAAGAGCAACTGATCGGCCTGCGATCGATGGGTGTCGGAGCCACGGAGCGGCGGCCGGTCGAAGATGTAGCTCCAAACTGGGAGGCGACGAAGCGCCGCATGCTCGAATCGCTTGAGGCCGACGACGGCAGTGGAGAGGATCCTGTCAGCATGGAGCAGCGGCTGACCGCCGAAAGCGCCATTCAAATCACCGATGAAATCGTAGCCCATAAGGACCGGGAAATCGGGGAGTTGCGTGTCCTCTTGTCGCAGCAGAGCAGCAATCTCGGCGCGGTCGCCGTCGGCGCCGCCGCGATCGGCGAGAATTTCGATCGAGATGAATTGATCCAACAGGAGCGGGAAAAGCTGCAAGCGCTGCAGGAGGAATGGCGCGACAAGCTTCGCCAGGCCGAGATCGACATTTCGATCGAACGAGCCCGGATTGCCCGCCAGCGGGCCGAAGTCGAGGAAAAAGTGTCGGCCTACGATTCGGTCCGAGCTCAGCACACCGCGGACGACAACGCCGGCACGCCGGGCAGCCAGCCCAAGCAGCCCACCCGCGGCCGTTGGCTCGCCCGTCTCGGATTGAAGGACGACGCTGGTTGAGAAAGTTTCCGGAGCCCGCAGCGCTAGCAAGGGAGGAGTGGCGCTAGGCTCCCCCGTCGCCTCCGCCAACCACGCCCGAACGGCGCAATGCTCCAATCCGCGCTCCCTCGTAACCCAACCACTGGCACAGCACTTCTTCGCTGTGCTGGCCAACCTCCGGCGGAGCTAGTGGCGAACAAAGCGATTGGCCGTCGTAGTGAATTCCCGCGGCCACGACGGCGAAGCGGCGACCGGCGGCGTCGGTGAGAGATTGAACCATTTCGCGTGCAGCCACCTGCGGAGTCTTCAATACTTCGTCGATCGCCAACACCGGCGAACAGGGAACCTCCGCGGTTTCGCAGAGCTGATGCCACTGCGCGGTGCTTCTCGTTTGCATCAAATCCGCCAAGAGAGGAATCAATTCCTCACGATTTGCGACTCGCGACGGGTTGGTGATGAACCGTGCGTCGCCAGACCACGCAGCGCATCCCACGGCGGCACAAAACCGCTGCCACTGCCCATCGTTCCCGATCGCGAGGACCAAATAGCCGTCGGCCGTCGCGAACGCCTCGTAGGGAACGATCTGCGGATGGGCGTTGCCCCATCTTCGCGGGCGGTCGCCTTGGACAAGCACTCCTTGCACGACGTTGACCAGCGCCGCGAGCGTGCTATCGGCCAAGGCCACGTCGAACGCTCCGAGAGTCGGCGCCGCGGTCGAAGTCTTTTGGTCGCGGGCAAACAGCCCGGCCAACGCCGCGGTGGCGGCATAAAGCCCGCTCAACACATCCGTAATCGCCACGCCAATCTTCATCGGCGGCCCCTCCGGCGGCCCGGTGATCGACATGATGCCGGCGGCGGCTTGGACCGTCAGATCGTAGCCCGGGAGATCGGCCGCCGGACCGGTGCGGCCGTAACCGGAGATCGAAACCCGCACCAATCGTGGATTCAGAATCGCCAGGCGTTCCGGCTCCAAGCCGAGCTTTGCCAGCGAACCCGGCAGAAAATTCTCGACCATTATGTCGGCGGTTCGCAACAAGTCGTCAAGCACACCGCGCGATTCGGGACGAGCCAAGTCGAGCGCCAGAGAGCGTTTGCCGCGGTTGCAACAGAGATAATAAGCGCTGGGGCCATCTTCGGCGAGAAATGGCGGGCCCCATTGCCGAGTGTCGTCTCCCAGCCCGGGCCGCTCGACTTTCACGACATCAGCCCCCAAATCGGCGAGCAATTGGCAACAAAACGGCCCAGCCAGAACCCGCGACAGGTCCAACACCCGCACGCCGTTCAACAGGTTCGCCGCTTGCGCCATGGGTCACCGTTTTACTCGTTTCCAAGTGCCAGTATACTGTCGATCGCTGGAGGGTAGGATAGTATGGACAGATGTGCGTAGCTGATTCAATTGACGGGAGCTTGCATGGCCAACGAGTTTGACCCTTATCGTGAAGCTTTGATCGTCGAAAACGTGACGATTTGGCCGGATGAATACGACGACTGGTCGTTGGCCGATCGGCAACGGATCGAGATGCTTTTGCACTCCGAGCCGCAACAGGCGGCCCAACTGGAATACTTGCGGCAACACACGGGCTTCTGCCGTCAAATAACCGTCACGCCCGCGGATCTCGAAAGAGTGGCCGCGGTTTAAGTTTTTGTACCGTTCCGTCGGCGCTGTAAGCCCAGGGAAGGCCGACGAAAGTCTTCTCAATCGCAATACGCATCGGCGGCCTTCCCTGGGCTTGGCGCCGAGAATCGCGCGGCTTGTCGAGAATGATGTCGCAACCAACACAAACGATTCGTGTCTCGCTGGGCGAGCGCGCTTATTCGATCGCGATCGGCGCCGCGATGCTTGCCGAATCGGGCCCCTTCATGCGACAGTTTGCGCCGGCGACGAATGTCGCTCTGATCTCCGATGCAAACGTTCATCCCTTGCACGGCGTCGCGGTGGCCGACAGCCTCGCGAATTCCGGCGCGATGGTGCATACGATCATCGTCGAACCAGGAGAGCAAGCCAAGTGCGCGGCCGTCGCCGAGTCGCTGTGGCGTCAATTGTTGGAATTGGGCGCCGACCGGAAAACGATCGTCGTGGCACTGGGTGGCGGAGTGGTCGGCGATTTGGCGGGGTTCGTGGCCGCGACGTATGCGCGCGGCCTCGGCTTATTGCAAATCCCGACGACGCTTTTGGCCCAGGTCGACAGCTCGGTTGGCGGCAAGGTTGGCATCAATCTGCCGGGCGCCAAGAATATGGTCGGAGCATTCTGGCAACCGCTGGGAGTGTTGATCGATACGGACACGCTGACGACGCTGCCGCGGCGAGAATATGTGTCGGGGCTGGCCGAGGTCGTCAAGTATGGCGTGATTCTCGACGCCGAATTTTTCGCCGATCTCGAAGCCAATGCCGCATCGCTCTCGCAGCGGAATTCCGAGGTGCTTAGCCGGGTGGTGGCGCGTTGCTGCCGACTCAAGGCCGACGTGGTCGAAGCCGACGAACGAGAAACCGGCCGCGGTCCGCCGGAGTTGAATCGCGCGGTGTTGAATTACGGGCATACGTTTGCCCATGCTCTCGAAACGACCAGCGGATACGGTCGCTGGCTACACGGCGAAGCGGTGTCGATCGGCATGATGTGCGCCGCTCGGCTGGCCCGCCGGCTCGGAAGAGTCGACGATCGATTCATCCGCCGGCAGCGCGATCTCTTGGTCGCCCTCGGGCTGCCGGTCGCGATGCCCGATTCGGACGCGGAATCGCTGCTTGCGGTAATGGCTCGGGACAAAAAGAGCGAGCAGGGCCGACTGCGCTACGTGCTGCCCGAGCGAATGGGAAGAGTTGGATTGGTCGATGGTATATCCGCCGCCGACGTGCGCGGTTGCTTGAGTGAGTAAGAGCCGGAAACAGGGTTGATTCTTGTGTCGTCATCCAAGCCTCTTGCCCTGAGCACTCCGCGATCGAAAATGCGATGAAACTATCCATCATACAACGCAGCGCGATCGGTTTGTGCGTCGCTTTGTTGCTGGCGCTATTGGTGGCGGTCTGGTTGCACCACACGATTCAGTTGTCGATGGAGTCGGAGCAATGGGTCGACCATAGCAACGAAGTGTTATCGGTCATGAGCAACATGGGCGCGCGGCTGAACGAGGCGGTAAGCACGTCTCGCGACTATGTCGCGACGGGGTCCGAAGTCGATCGAAAGTCGGCCGAGCATTCTTGCGACGAAGCCGAGGCGTTTCTTAGGCAACTCCACGAGCTAGTCGTCGATAACCCACGTCACCAGAAGCGACTTGCCGAAGTGGATCCGCTCGTCAAGAGGTTGATCGGAGCTGCCAAAGCGATGGAACCCGCGTCGACACACACTCTACCGGAAGTTTCCGGCGACACGCTAACCCCCATTCGCGACGCCATTCGCCGGCAACTGCGCGATATGCACAACGAGGAAGAGACTCTCATGCGCGATCGCTTGGAAGAGCAAAGAGAGGCCACTCGGACGACGATGGCTTTTGCCTTGTCGGGCAGCGGTCTGACGCTATTTCTCCTCAGTGGATCGGGATATCTGTTGATTCGCGAAGTCCGCGAACGCACGAGGACCGAGCGGATTCTGATGGACAAATCGCAGTTGTTGGTGGCCGCGAACAAGGAATTAGAGGCGTTTAGCTACAGCGTTTCGCACGACTTGCGAGCTCCCCTGCGGTCGATGAGCGGCTTTGCCAAGATTCTGGAAGAGGATTTCGGGCCCCGATTGGAGAATGGCGGAGTGCGATACCTCGGTTTGATCCAGAAGAACGCCGAGAAGATGGGCACCTTGATCGACGATCTGCTGGCGTTTTCTCGATTGAACCGACAACCGCTAACGCGTTCGCTTGTGTCACCGGCCGCTCTGGTGCGAGAGATTTTTGATTCGCTCGAGGCGGAACGAAACGGGAGGGTGATCGAATTGATCGTCGGCGATCTTCCTCCCTGCCAGGCCGATTACAGCTTGTTGCGGCAAGTGTTCGTCAATTTGCTGTCCAACGCCGTCAAATTCACTCGCAACCGAACCCCCACTCGAATTGAAGTCGGCAGCCGAAGCGACCAAGGCAAAACGGTCTATTTCGTCCGCGACAACGGCGTCGGTTTCGACATGCTGTATGTCGATAAATTGTTTAATGTTTTTCAACGCTTGCACCGTGCCGAGGACTACGAAGGAACGGGCGTGGGTCTCGCCATCGTGCAGCGAATCGTCGCCCGACACGGCGGCCGAATTTGGGCCGACTCGGCTCTGGATCGAGGCGCAACTTTCTATTTCACACTTTCGGGAGAGGCATCCAGTGGCTGATAATCCGGTTGACATCCTGCTTGTTGAGGATAGCCCCGACGACATTGAGTTCACTCTTCGAACGCTCGGCAAGCATCTCGTCGCCACCCGCATCGAGGTCGTGCGCGATGGAGCCGAGGCCCTCGACTATTTATTCTGCACCGGCCCGCACGCCGCGCGTGCGATCGAATTGAAACCCCGCCTGGTGCTGTTGGATCTGAAGCTGCCGAAGGTCAATGGTTTGGAGGTGCTGCGCGCCATCAAGTCCGACGTACGAACAAGAACGATTCCCGTCGTCGTGCTGACCTCATCGAGCGAGGATCGAGATATCGCCGAAGCGTATCAACTCGGGGTGAACAGCTATATCGTCAAGCCGGTGGATTTCAAACAGTTCGACGAGGCAATCCGCCAGGTGGGCTTGTATTGGTTGCTGCTGAATTATCGGCCCGCAAAATGAAACAGATGAAAACCGCAGTCTTCCTAGTTCTCCCTTCGCGTCTCCGCGTCGCCGCGTGAGAATCGTCGTTTGGAGTCGTTGTGAGATACGAGGCTTCCGGATGCCGTCCGACTCGAAACTCGATCTGCACCTGTTGATCTGCGAAGACCGCGCGGATGATGTTGAGCTAATGATCCGCGAGTTGCAGCGCGCCGGGATCGCGCCGCGCTGGAGCTCCGTCGACACGGAGCCGCAATACGTCTCCGCGTTGGACGGCCCGGACGTGCCGCAAATCATCTTGGCCGACTACAACATGCCCGCGTTCAATGCCCTGCGTGCGTTGAAACTGCTTCGGCAACGGCAGTTGGATATTCCCTTCATCGTCGTCACCGGCACGATCAGCGAAGATACGGCGGTGCAATGCATCAAGGAAGGCGCCGACGATTATTTGATTAAGGACCGCCTCGCCCGGCTTGCTCCGGCAATTCTCCACTCCTTGGAGGAAAAGCGGCTCCGCGATGAGAAACGGTCCGCCGAAGCGGCCTTGCGGCAAAGCGAACAGCGCTATCGCAGCCTGGTCGAGCACTCTCCCGACGCCATTCTGGTCGTCGCGCACGACGGCCGCATCGCGTATCTCAACGACGCGTTCGCCCGCCTGCTCGGCGCTTCCGAAAGAAAAGAACTGCTCGGCCGGACCTTTCTCGACTTCGTGCAAGCCGACTATCGCGCTCAAGTCGTCCGCCGGATTCAGGAGATGCTCAACCACGGCCGACCGACGCCGCTGAAGGAACAGCAATTCATCCGGTTGGACGGTACGCCCGTTGACGTGGAAGTGGCCGGCATTCCCTGTGTCTACGATGGTTACCCGGCCATTCAGCGGATCGTCCGCGACATCACCGAGCGCCGCCGCACCCAGGAAGAATCGCGGCAACGCCTGGCCGAATTGACGCACGTCATTCGTCTGACCACGATGGGCGAGCTCGTCTCCGAATTGGCCCACGAGATCAACCAGCCTCTGTATGCGATCTCCAATTTCGCCGAAGCATGCCTGAATCGATTTCGCGCGGGCACGGTCGACCAGTCCGAGGTCTTTCCCTGGATCGAGCAGATCGCAACCCAAGCCAATCGAGCGGGCGACATCCTGCGCCGCGTCGGCCGATTTCTTCGCAAGTCGCCTCCTCGACAAACTCCGGCCGACATCAATGAACTGATCTGCGGAGTGCTCGAGTTATTGCAGTTCGACGTGCGACAGGGCCAGGTCGTGCTGCAGCGAAGCCTTACCGAGCCGTTGCCGCCGGTGAAAGTCGATTCCATTCAAATCGAACAGGTGCTTGTCAACCTGATCCGCAACGCGATTGAAGCCATGGCCGACAATCCGCGCGGCGATCGCCCCTTGGTGCTGCGGACGGAATTAGTCTTGCCCGATCGAATCCGCGTCGCCGTACACGACGCCGGACGCGGCATCGACCCGGGCCAAAAGGCTCGGTTGTTCGAACCCTTTTTCACCACGAAATCGGACGGAATGGGCATGGGGCTTGCAATCAGCCATTCAATCATTCAATCTCATGGAGGCACTTTGGAAGCGACCGTCAATCCGGACCGCGGATTGACTTTCCAGTTCACGCTCCCGATCCGTGCCGGGGAGGTTTCCGATGGAAGTTAACCAAACGCCGACCGCCAACTGCAGTGTATTCATCGTCGACGACGATCCGGCGGCTCGCGAGTCGGTTGCCGCGCTCGTCGGATCGCACGACGTGTCGACGCAAACGTTCGCCTCCGCGGCTGAATTCTTGGCCGCCTACGAACCCAGCCAGCGAGGCTGCCTGGTGGTCGATGTGCGCATGACCGGCATGACCGGACTGGAACTCCAACAAGAACTTTCCGTCCGTGGATATCGGATCCCGGTGATCGTGATTACCGGCTTTGCCGACGTGCCGACGGCGGTCCGCGCGATGCGGGCTGGCGCGGTGACGTTTCTTGAGAAGCCCTGCTCCGACAAGGAACTGTGGGCCAGCATCGAAACCGCGCTGCAATGGGAAGCCCGCTCCCGGCAGCAGTACACACAGCGCGAAGACATCCTGGCGCGCCGTGCAACGCTGACTCCGGCGGAAGTCCAGGTTCTTGAACGGCTCATCGCCGGAAAAGCCAACAAGGCAATTGCCGCCGAGTTGGACCTCGGCCTGCGCACGGTCGAACTTCGCCGCGCGACGATCATGAAGAAAATGGAAGCCAATTCGCTGGCCGAATTGGTCCGTCTGATTCTATCGATCGAGGGCCCCACCGACGCCACGGTTCCATGAGCGGACCAATCTCCAGCCGACGCACCAACGAACCGTCCATGAGAAAACAACGGCCCTCCCGGCAGAGCGACCGGGGCAGTGATCTCTCGATGCCAAGGAGAGCCGTTGATGATCATCAGGCGCAGAATACGGCGGAAGCGCCATCCGTGTCTAACTCCTATCGGCAATACGGCAGTTCGACTTCAATGGCAGCGGTGAAATTTGTCCCAAGCCATTATGGACGATGGATTTCCGCTCCGCTCCCGACTAACGGGCCGTTGAAAAAGGGGACTGGCTCCGAGCAACTATGCGGTTTTGTCGGGCGTCGTTGGTTATCGCTCGGTGCCTGTCCCCTTTTTCAACACGCTACCAAGATAGCCCCTCTTCCCGGAATTCGCTTGACTGCCGGATCGTTTGATTAACCGCATCGGCCCGATCACCATCAAACTGCAAAAGCTGTCTTGAATGCCGTCGGATTCTTGCCAACCCGAATCGCACGAACCGGAAGAGGAGTTGGTCGATGCTGTTCGATTATCGCTTGTGACCGGGGTTGGCCCTCGCACCTGGCAACTGCTCATGGCGTATTTTGGGACGGCCCATGCGGTGCTGGCGGCGGCGCCGAGCGAATTGCGCCGTGTATCCGGCATCGGCCCAAAGCTAAGCCGTGCCATCGCCGCCGCGAAAGAAGAGGTCGACGCCGAGCAGCAGATCGCGTTGTGCCGCCAGCAGGGTGTCGAGATTCTGCTGCGTTCGTCGCCGTCTTACCCGCCTCCCCTGGCCGAAATCCCGGACCCGCCGGCCGTGCTGTTTGTTCATGGATCCGTCGAACCGACCGATGCCATGGCAATTGCCATCGTCGGATCGCGACACGGCACTCATTATGGCAAGACACAGGCCGAGCGGCTGGCGGGCGGACTTGCTCGAGCCGGGTTGACGGTCGTCAGTGGTTTGGCTCGTGGCATCGACGGCGCTGGGCACCGCGGCGCGTTGGCCGCCGGCGGCAGAACCTTGGCCGTGCTGGGGAGCGGCGTGTTGAACATCTATCCGCCGGAGCACCAAGAATTGGCCGCCGAGGTTCGCGCTCATGGCGCCGTGATCAGCGAAGCGCCGCCGCACGCCAGCCCGCTCAGCGGCGCGTTTCCGCAGCGCAATCGGATCATCAGTGGTTTGACGCTCGGCGTCGTAGTGGTCGAAGCCTCGATCCGCTCCGGCGCGTTGATCACAGCCCGACATGCGATGGAGCAAGGCCGCGAGGTTTTCGCTGTTCCGGGACGAGTCGACAGCCCGTCGTCCCAAGGCTGCCATCGTTTGATTCGCGACGGCGCGAAATTGGTCGAGACGGTCGACGACATTCTGGAGGAACTCGGCCCGCTGGTGCAGCCGGCCGTGGCCGCGGATGGCCATACAGTCCATCATCCGGCCGAACTTCTCTTGAACGAGTTGGAGCGCCAGGTGCTCGCTGGCATCGATCAGCAACCTACCTCGATCGATCAAATCATCAGCGCCAGCAATTTACCGGCGCCACAAGTGCTTGCCACGTTGAGCGTTTTAGAAATGCGGCGCCTGATCCGCCGCGTGAGCGGCAATCTGGTCGCGCGACCATAATGCATTCTGCCACAGTATTGGTCTGGCCATCGCACGGTCTGGTATACAGTGGAAGTGGCGAAAATATCCAAATGACTGACACACCGAATTCCGCGCTGCCACAGCACAAACGTCGTTGGTTTCATGTTACGCAAGACCGCTTGCTGGTCGGCTTGCTGATGGTCGAGATCTGCATTCTCGTCGCTGACCGGTGTCACTGGATTCGGTCCGGGGAGCAGCAGTTTCGGACGACACTTATCGCCATTGGGATTGTTGTTTTGCTCGTCACGACCTCGCTGGTCCGGCTGGCCACCGCCGCAATCCTAGGCGGCCGGCATTTTCAATTCAGCCTGCGCTCTCTTTTGCTATTCGCCACGATATGCGCTGTCGCGTGCGGTTGGCTGACCTGGCGGATGAAACGGAAGAGCGCGGAGCTTGAAGGCGTAGCGGCGATTGTAAGTGCTGGGGGAGTTGTTAGTTACTATGTCGCCGACGAGCAACCGCCGGGGCCAGATTGGCTGCGCGACAGGCTTGGGCAAACCTTTTTCAGCGAAGCCAAGTCCGCCCAATTCTTTAACGACAGCGGCGCGCGATTCCTTCGCGACGATTGGCTGCACCAACTCGAAAGTCTAGATCTGTGTGGATGGGACGAGGGGGTCCACGGGCCAATCTCCGACGCTGCGATGGGCCATGTCGACGAATTGACCAAACTTCGAGACCTGACGTTGGTGGGGGCCAAATTTACCGACGCGGGAATGGTCCACATTAAGGGATTGTCCCAACTCCGAGCGATAACTATCAGGAACACCGCGGTATCCGACGCCGGAATGGTAAACCTCGAAGGATTGCTCCAACTCCAACGTTTGGAGCTGTACAACGCGCGAATCACCGACGCGGGGCTGGTCCGTCTTAAGGGGCTGACCCAACTCCTGGCACTGAACCTGGATCGATGCAGAATCACCGACGTTGGGCTAACACACCTCGAAGGACTGACCCAACTTATACATCTGAGTCTGGACGAAACTGAGATCACCGATGCTGGAATCGTACATCTCAAGGGTTTAACCCAACTCCAATCGCTCCAAATGCGAGGAACCCAAGTGACCGAAGCCGGCGCAGAGAATCTTCACCGTGCGCTGCCGAACTGTGAGATCGGGTTCGGTGCGATGAAGGACCGCAAAGGCATCGGCCCCCCCCCGGTCGGAGCCGGAGATGAGGCACCTGCGGTCGGAACCGGGGATGATTGAGTGCAACATCACTATCGGGGTTCACGGAATCCCGTTCCTTTTTCCATTTTCAACACGACGGTTCGATCCGACCGACACAATGGAAATCGATCTCATGCCCGCCATCGTATTTGCTGGAGTAATGCTCTTCGCCATGAATGCCCTTGATACAAAGACATCCGCCGATCCTTATTCGTGGTTGGAAGAAATCACCGGCGACAAGGCGCTTGCGTATGTCGAAGCGCAAAACGCCGTCACGCTCAAGGAATTGCAATCCCAGCCCGAATATCCGGCGATCAAGCAGGAAATGCTCGCCATCCTGAATTCGCGCGAGCGGATTCCATACGTGCGGAAATTGGGCCCCTGGTTTTACAACTTCTGGCAAGACGCCGCCAATCCTCGCGGTCTATGGCGGCGGACGACGTTGGCCGAGTATCGCAAGCCCGAGCCGGCTTGGGAGACGGTCATCGACCTCGACGCGCTCTCCAAGACCGAGCAAGAAAATTGGGTTTGGGCTGGGTCGACGGCTTTGCCTCCCGACTACGAGCGCTGCCTCGTTTCTCTCTCCCGTGGCGGCGGCGACGCGAAAGTCGTGCGCGAATTCGACCTCAAGACGAAACAATTCGTGCATGACGGATTTTCTCTGCCCGAAGCCAAGAGCGAAGTGACTTGGCGCGACAAGAACACGCTCTATGTCGGCACCGATTTCGGGCCGGGCTCGCTGACCGATAGCGGTTATCCACGCGTCGTCAAACGCTGGACTCGCGGCACGCCGCTCGCCCGTGCCCCGACAGTGTTCGAAGGCCGCACGACCGACGTGTCGGCCGGCGCATGGGTCGACCACACGCCGGGCTACTTCCGCGAAGGGTTCAACCGCTCGATCGCGTTTTACAATTCCGAATCGTTTCTCATCGTGGGCGACAAGACCGTAAAGATCGACGTTCCCAACGACGCCGAATCCAATTTCTTTCGCCAGTGGCTCACCGTTCGCCTGCGCAGCAATTGGACCGTCGGCGGAAAGACGTACAAAACCGGCGCGATGATCGCATCCAATCTCGACGCATTCTTGCGCGGCGAGCGGAAGTTCGCAGTTCTGTTCGAGCCGTCGCCGCGTGTGTCGTTGCAAGACGTTTCCGAAACCCACAGCACCCTGGTGCTCAATCTGAGCGACAATGTGCATAGCCGGATCATCGAGACGCTGCCCCCTGCGCCCACGCCAAATGAAACCGAACCCGGCGGCGCTTGGAAAACTCGCGAGATGAAACTTCCCGGTACGGGCACCGCCGACGCCTCGGGCGTCGATCCCGATGAATCGGACGAACTATGGGTGAACTACCAGGATTTTCTCACGCCCGCATCTCTCTACTTAACGAGCGTCGGCAGCAATCCGGCCGAGCCGCTCAAATCGCTTCCCGCGTTTTTCGATGCGCGCGGCATGGAAGTGCTCCAATTCGAAGCCACGAGCGCCGACGGAACGCATGTGCCCTACTTTGTCGTCGGCAAGAAAGAAGCCATTCGTTCGGGCAAAGCGCCGACATTGCTATACGGCTACGGCGGCTTCGAGATTCCGATGGAGCCTCAATATGCCGCCGGCGTCGGCAAGGCGTGGCTCGAGCGCGGCGGGGTGTATTGCCTGGCGAACATTCGCGGCGGCGGAGAATTCGGGCCGGCCTGGCATCAAGCGGCAATCAAGGAAAACCGCCAACGCGCCTTTGACGATTTCGAAGCGATCGCCGCGGACATCGTCAAACGGGGCATCACACAAGTTCGCCATCTCGGCATCATGGGCGGCAGTAACGGCGGTTTGTTGGTCGCGACCGTGGCGATCCAGCGGCCCGAGCTGTTCGGTGCCGTCGTCTGCCAGGTGCCATTGACCGACATGCGGCGCTACAACAAGTTGCTCGCCGGCGCGAGTTGGATGGCCGAATACGGTGATCCCGACAAGCCCGAGGATTGGGCCTACTTGTCGAAGTATGCCCCGTATGAAAACGTCAAACCGGGCGTCAAATACCCGCGAATTCTGTTCACCACCTCCACGCGCGACGACCGCGTCCACCCGGCCCACGCCCGCAAGATGTTCGCAAAGATGAAAGACATGGGCCACGACGTTCTCTACTACGAAAACACCGAAGGCGGCCACGCCGGCTCCGCGAACAACGAACAACGAGCAAGAATCACGGCGCTGGAGTTCACGTTCCTGTGGGCGACGCTGCGGTGAAGAGCGCCGTCCAACGAATCGACTGCAGATCCCACCGCCTCGACCCTACGTGTCGCGGGTGGCAGTTAACCGAATATGCGTAAAGAAGTTACGACGACTGATGAATTGACTTGACGGGGATCCCGGCACATAATTTGGATGTCAGTTGGGAGAGATGTCTATAGGCAGTTCGCGTTCGGAGTAATCCGAACCCCAGCTGGCTTTTTTTATTGCGAATTGCCATTCGTGCCCGGATCAATGCCGTTTGGCCGTGAATTGCACTTCTCCACAAACGGATTGTGGCGGCCCTATCCACCAATTCCAATCGTTCTGGGGTGGTAATAGCCGGGAGCCAACAGGGAAACGTAGTGGGGCGGGCGTGATCTATTGCGGGCTCGGGAGCCGTGGCCGATTGCATCTTGCCGCGGCTGAACAGCGCGTAGACGCGCACATCATGCGGATAATTCCGCCTTGCTCGGCGGCAGCGCGGTCACGCGATTGTCACTCAGCAGCTTGGCCCAGCTCATCGCTATTGCCTAACACAAATAGCCTCGGCTTGTCCAATGCGCGCGTCAGAAAATGATCCTTGGCCGCCCGCTTCTTGGCGAATTCGGAAGGCGTGTAGACGGTCGGATTGATCTCGCGGCTGAGCTGTTCCCGGGCGCGCCGAAACGGTAGGGCGAGTTCCACAGGCGAAACGATTCCGACCACCATCAGGTCGATATCGCTATCGCTCTGCTCGTTGCCGCTGGCGATCGATCCGTAGACGAACACTATCCGCAGCTTCGAGGCCAGCGGCTTCAATGCGTCGGCCAAAACGTCCACCAGCCCGGCCGTTTTCAGCAGCAAACCACGAAGGTCCGGAAAGATCGGCGAAGCGGCGTTGGCCTGGTAGTAAGCCATCCGTCCTTGCCGGTGGGTTTTGAGGATGCCCGCTTTGGTCAGGTCTTGCAGTTCGCGTTGCAAACTGGAGGAGGGGACCCCCATCCGGCGCGCTAGTTCCGAAACGTACCACGCCCTTTCGGGCTGCACGAGCATCGCCGCCAGAATCCCTTGGCGGGTTTTTGGGAGCAGTGCGTCGAGTGGGCGGACTTTTCGCATATTGCGTAATTATTGACGCTATTTGCGTAAAAGTCAAGTTGGGTGACGCGGTGTGCGGCAGGATTTTCCGGCGACGGGCCACCGCTTGTCCAGTGGCTCACTTTCGGTGACTCGCCGAACTTGCCGCACGAGCCCGCTTCCGAAAGGTCCAAACGAGGGCAAGGGCGCCGCAGACCATCAGGATCCAACTTGCCGGCTCCGGCACCGCCACGTCGTAGCCCAGCGCGTCCATCACCTGCAGATCAACCGGCGTCAACGGATTCTCGACGCCGGGTGCGGTGAACGCGTTGAAAGAATCGGGTCCTAGATTTTTCGCCCAGTCGCCCAAGTCGCCGCCATTCCCTGGGACGTTGTAGGCCTTCAAGTCGGTGACGCCGCCATCGAGCGAAAAATAGACGCCCGTATCGTTTGGATTGAGGCTTTGAACACCGGGCGCCGTGAAGCGAAAGAGATCGAACGGCAGATAATCATTCCCCGCGCCAAAATCCTCGCCGAGCTCCGTGATGCGGCCCATGATCTCGGTCATTTCGTGTTCAGCGACGCCGATGAAATCGAAATCGCCGAAAACCGCGCGGTTATTCGGGTCGAACGTGTACGGAATCGCGCTACCGAAGGTGAATGTGCCGGCGTTTCCAAAGTCGGGCCCGACGAATCCCAAAGCCTCCGCTTCCGCGACGGGAATCAAGAAATTGGCTCCGCCGGTCGGATCGGTCGGACCCAGGGTGCCGGCCGCGGCTGGATCGTTGGCAAGCAGTGCGCTGCTGAGATCGGAGTAGTTCAGAAACTCAAGAAGATTGGTGTTGCTCTGGCCGAGCACGTTGGGAGAGGAATTGGCAACGACGTTGATCCGAACGGTGATGGGATTGGTGAAGACGCTTTCAAGTTGCGCAATGGCGGTGTTGACGCCACCCTCGAACTGCGCGGCATTCGGCAAGCTGGTCACGGATGAATCGAAGGTCGGGATGATGTCGAGGGCCTCGACGGGTCCGCATTTCCCGTAAGCAGCCAGCGCAAAAATCACCAGCGCGAACATTCTGACCCGAGTTGTCCGACTCACTAGCGTTCCCCTTGATTGCGACCGGAATGGGCTGACAGAGTGTCGAAAAAGGGGACAGGCACCTCGCCGCAGCTCAAAACATTCGACAAAACCATATCGTCGCTCGGAGCCAGTCCCCTTTTCCAACGGTCTGCTAAAACGCTTCGACTCCCGACTCTTTGTAGTCACGCACCGTGCGGAAAGCAAGAAATTTTGGGAACGCGGGGCCGAATCCGCTGAATGGCTCCCCCATGCCATCTCTGGAGTTGTCTCGGAACTTGCCGACGACTACCATCTAAGTGGCAGTCCGTGCAATCGGACCGCGCGATCTTCGCACGCGGCTGCTCTTCGTAATCCACCGAGCAATCGACGATGGCCATTGAATTTGCGTGTCCCAACGGTCACAAGCTAAGTAGCCCCGACGAAAATGCGGGCCGGACGGCCAAATGTCCGCGTTGCGGCGCGGCCACCCTGGTGCCAAAGCCCGGCGGTTCGGGGAAGGGCGTTCTAAGCGATTCGATCGCCGTGACTGGTGGCAGCGGCACGGGCAGTGGCAAAGGCAGCGGCAGTGGCAAGAGTACTGGTAGTGGCAAGAGTGCCGGTGGCGGCAAGGAAAACGGCAGCGGCAAGGGGATCGCGAAGTCGCCGTCCGACGTGGCGAAAGGCGGGGCGAATGGCGCGGGCACGCCCGGCTCCGGCGTGAATCGGCAGGCGAAGGAAGTTGCTGCCGGCGACGGTGCCGTTGGCAACCCTGCGCCGAAGGCTGCTGGAGCGACGGCCGAGGAGCAGATCGTTTTCCTCTGTCCCAACGGCCACAAGCTCAACGCCCCGCAGCGGCTGCAAGGCCATGCCGGTCAGTGTCCTCACTGCAAAGCGACGTTTCGGATCCCGCTGGTCGAGCAGAACATACCCGCGACCTCCGAAAAAGCTCAACCAACGACCGAAAGCGACGAGTTCACCGCGTTTGAAAATGGCTTGCTCGAATCGGCGCAAGACAACGGCCTGGCGGTGGAGGGCTACGAGATGCTGAGCACGGTTCTCTCCGATGCTCCGGCCGGAGGTTCGTTGACCGGCCGCACCGAACCGATGCCGGCCAACGCCCATCCCTTGGCTCGGCTGGTTGCGCGGCTCTGGAACGAGCGCGAGCATGGTGGAATCGTGGAGTTGCACCTGACCGGCGGCGCGCTGCTGGTGCCCGAGTGGTTCGACGCAAAACTATCGCACGATAGCCACGGGCTGTTTGCCGTGCAGGCGGCCGACGGCTCGGTTACGATGACGATCGTCGCCTGGGATTCGGTGCAGCGCGTGGTGGTGCGCGGTGTAATAGGTCTGCCCGACGGCCTCTTCGAATAGACGGCATAACCGACTCGCGCTCCCCGCAAGCGAGCTTCCCCACGCCGTTTGGTAGCGAAGCTCGCTTGCGGGGAGCGCGCGTCGCGCCAACGCAACCCGACGCGTCACTCGTCTTGCGTCAGATCCGCTTCCGAGATCATCGTGAAACCCTTGTGGGACAACGTGTCCTGGCCCATCTCGATATTGTCGACCATCAGAGCCACGGCCGGGCGGCCATGGGGGCGAACAAGTATCGGATAGGCTTGGATGATGTTCACCTCGGCTTGCAGCAGGGCCGTGCAGATTTGCAATAGCGCCTGATCGCCCGTGGGCAATTCGACGCCGATCAAGTCGCTTTCGATCAGGGCCAATCCGGCTCGTTCCAGAATCTCGCGCCCTTGCTCCGGATGGCTGAGCAAGAAGCGAACGAACGCACATTCGGCCGAATCGGTAATCGAAAGTGCGACGATCCGAACCTTGCTTCCTTCGAAGCGGCGGATCACCTCGAGCAGCCGTCCGACGCGGTTTTCCAAGAAGACCGTGAATTGACGAATCGACGGATAATTCCGTCCGCGCATCGTCGCAAAGCCGGTTCCCGTCCCTTCACCAATGCTCATGGATTCGATCCACGTTAGAGGTCCGCGGCCGCAATGGAAATCGGGCGGGCTCGCAAAGATGTTGATTGTAGGGGGGCGACAACCCGCGCGTCAACTTGATCGTCCGTGCACGATCCGAGCGGCCGCACCCGTTGGTTGACAACCGCGAGAGCCCGGCCTAGCGTGGTGCTTGGGTTTCGGTGTCAGCGGAACGCGGAGTGGCCATGAAAATCGCAATGTTCTGCTGGCCGGTGTTGGCGCTGACACTCGCGGTTCCGATCATGTCGGTAGCCTCGGAGGTTGAAACGCAGACCAACGTTCCCGTCGAATTGTCGCTGCACGCGAGCCGTCCGCACGCCGATCCGTTCAAGGACGTGACGCTCGACGTGGTTTTTACGGAGCCTGACGGAACGACGCGGCGATTGCCGGCGTTTTGGGCCGGCGGCGATACATGGAAGGCCCGCTATGCATCGCCGCAAGTGGGCCGACATGCGTGGCACAGCGAGTGCAACGACGTAAGCGACGCTGGCCTCCACGGCTTGAGCGGCGAGATCAAGGTTTTGCCATACACGGGCGAGAATCTTCTCTTCCGCCACGGACCGGTCCGTGTCGCCAAAGACCATCGGCATTTCGAGTATTTCGACGGCACTCCATTTTTCTGGCTTGGCGATACATGGTGGATGGGCCTTTCCCATCGGCTCCATTGGCCCGAGGATTTCAAGCAACTCGCGGCCGATCGAAAGCAAAAAGGCTTCAACGTGGTGCAGATCGTCGCCGGCTTGTATCCCGACATGCCGCCATTTGATCCGCGCGGAGCGAATGAAGCCGGCTTTCCCTGGGAAAAAGATTACGCCCGAATTCGGCCCGAGTATTTCGACGCCGCCGACACGCGGCTGCGCTATCTCGTGGATCAAGGCATCACGCCATGCCTCGTCGGCGCCTGGGGCTATTTCATGCCGCGAATGGGCGTCGCCAAAATGAAAGCCCATTGGCGATACCTGATCGCCCGATATGCGGCACTACCGATCATTTGGTGCGCCGCTGGCGAAGCCAATCTGCCGTACTATTTGGACAAAGGTTTTCCGTTCGACGATCGAGAACAGGTGCATGGCTGGACCGAGGTGTTGCGGTCGATCCGCGCGACCGATCCCTGGCGGCGGCCGTTGACGATCCATCCCACGGCCATCAACCAGTACACTTCGCGCCATGCGACCGACGACCCGGCGCTCTTGGATTTCGACATGCTGCAAACGCCGCATGGCGAGCGCCCGGCCGGCGAAGTCGCGATTCGAGCGATGAGCGAGTCGTATGCCGCGAAGCCGACGATGCCGGTGATCGACGGCGAAGCCAGTTACGAGATGCTCGGCGATTCGCTGCCGACACGTTGGACGCGCGCGATGTTCTGGCTCTGCCTGACCAACGGCGCGGCCGGACATACCTACGGAGCAAACGGCATTTGGCAAGTCAATCGCCGCGGCGATCCGCACGGCAAGTCGCCGCACGGCGGCAGCTATGGCGTCATCTCTTGGGACGATGCGATGCGGCTGCCCGGTTCCGAACAGGTTGCCTTGGGCAAGAAGTTTTTCGAATCGCTACCGTGGACGAAGCTCGTGCCCATGCCGGGCGCGGCAACCTGGTCGGGCCAAACATCCACGGTTGCACTCGGCGATTGGATTTGGTATCCGGAAGGCAATCCGAGCCGCGATGCGCCGATCGCCGCGAGATTCTTCCGGCGACGTTTCGATTTGCCGAAGGATATTGCCGTCCGCAGCGCCCATCTGCGTATCACGGCCGACGACCGATTCACCGTTTGGCTCAATGGCAAGGAACTCGGCGCCGGCGCCGACTGGCATCAACCGACGGTCATCAACGCCGCCGCCGCGATCGTGGCGGGCTCGAATGTATTGGCGGTTCGCGCTGAAAATGTCCAAGCCCCCGTCGCGGAAAATCCAGCGGGATTGGCCGTGGGATTGGATATCGAATTGGCCGATGGGAGCAAGACTCTCATTCGAAGCGACGCGAAGTGGCGCGCCTTCAAGACTGAAACTTCGGGATGGCGCGCGCGGGAGCTTGACGATTCGCACTGGCCGGCAGCGATAGTTGCCGCCAAATTCGGCGACGCGCCGTGGGGCAGAATCGGCGACGCTGAACCGACCGGCGGTATCTCGCCGCAAGCCTGCGGGATTGGCAAGTCGCTGATAGCCGTCTACGCGGTCGAGCCGCGCGGCATCGAAGTGCATGGACTATCGCCGAACGCAAGCTACCGGCATACTCTCTTCGATCCCGTTACCGGCGAGCGAACGACGGCCACGGAAGTCACCACCGACGCACACGGATCACTCCGCGCCGGTCCGCCAACGCACGATCACGATTGGGTGGTGCTGTTGGAAGTGCGGTAATCGGCGTTGACGGAAGAAG
>Ga0182024_10005637_pt1 | contig 27962 bp, 32 predicted proteins | sample P32metaG_FD_120480 | JGI IMG/M metagenome (GOLD analysis project Ga0182024, IMG submission 120480) | Permafrost microbial communities from Stordalen Mire, Sweden - P3-2 metaG (Illumina Assembly) | ecosystem: Environmental > Terrestrial > Soil > Wetlands > Permafrost | place: Sweden: Stordalen...
AGCCTGTAGCCTGTAGCCTGTAGCCTCAAGCCTCAAGCCTGTAGCCTGTAGCCTCAAGCCTTCCTCCCATGTCTACCTTCCGCACGTTTGTCGCGATCGAAGCGCCGTCGGAGATCTGCCATCGAGCGGCCGCGCTTGTTACGCGGCTCAAGGAAAGTGGCGCCAAAGTGCGCTGGGCCGACACGCAAACGATGCACTGGACGCTCAGTTTTCTCGGCGATGTGCCCGACGCTGAAATCGCGGGCGTCTGCCGGAGCGTGACAGCGGCGGTGGCCCCGTTTTCGCCGTTCGAGCTGGACGTTTGCGGATGCAATGCGTTCCCAACCTCGGGCCGCCCGCGCACGCTTTGGCTGGGCGTCGGCGAGGGCGCCGATGCGCTGGTGGAATTGCAAGCGGCGCTGGAGCAAAGCCTCGCCAAGCTCGGATTTCGCGCGGAAGCCCGGCAGTACAAGCCCCATCTGACGCTGGGCCGAGTGCGCGATAGCTCTTCGGGTTTGGAGGAACTGGCCGAACTGGTCCAGCGTCACGCTGATTTTTCGGCCGGTTTGATGGCCGTCGACGAAGTGGTTGTCTTCTCGAGCCAACTGGAAAGGGCCGGCGCGATTCATACGCCGCTTGGCCATGCCCCGCTCGCCGGACCGCGGAATGGCAGGTAAATAGCGGTTGCGCTAATTACAATGGATCGCGTCACTGGGTCATTGCACATTGGGCGTCGTCGGTCCGTTTTCTCGTTCGGTTTACGACAATCGGGTAATAATTCGTCATGCAAAATTCCCTGCGATCCCTGTTGGCCGTTCTGACTGTTTTCGCTTCGCTCGGCATCGTTCGCGCGGCTGAGCCTTACGTAGAACCAACGCCCGTCACGGTCATCACCAATTCGATCGGTTTGAAGCTGGCCAAAATTCCTGTGGGCGAATTTCTCATGGGCAACCATGAGGCAATCGACGACATGCGGGCCGTCTTCTCGCAGTACGAGGCGCGCCGGTTCAACTACACCGATGAATACCCGGTTCATAAGGTGCGGATCACTAAGCCGTTTTACATGGGCTGCTACACGGTTACGGTCGGCCAATTCAAGCGGTTCGTCCATGCTGCCGGCTATCAATCCGAAGCCGAGCGCGACGGCACCGGCGGATACGGTTACAACGCCGACACCAAGTCGTTCGATCTGCATCGCAATCCGAAGCACAATTGGCGCGACCCGGGTTTTCCGCAAACCGACGAGCATCCGGTCGTCGATGTTTCTTGGAATGATGCCGTGTCGTTCTGCCAATGGCTGAGCAAGAAAGAAGGCCACACGTATCGCTTGCCGACCGAAGCCGAATGGGAATACGCCTGCCGCGCCGGCACGACGACCCGCTATTGGGTCGGCGACGACTTGGAATCGCTGGTGAAAATCGCGAATCTCTATGATGCGACGACCGCAAAGGCGCTGCCCGATTGGTCGAAATTCGCGCTGAAATCGAGCGACGGGTTCGTGTTCACCGCGCCGGTGGGCAGTTTTCGGCCCAATCCATTCGGCCTGTACGACATGCACGGCAACGCCTGGCAATGGGTCTCCGATTTTTACGCCGAGGATTATTACGCCCATTCGCCGACCGACGATCCGCAGGGTCCTCCGCCCGCGGAGAGGCACGTTCGCCGGGGGGGCGGATGGTTGAGCTGGCCTTTGTATGTCCGGTCTTCGTTTCGCAACTACAACACGCCTCAAAGCCGGTATTTCAACCTCAGCTTTCGGGTCGTCCGAGAAGATCGCTGAACGCGGTCTCGAGCCCGTAGCGCTAGCAAGGCAGAGCGCAGCCGGACGTATCCGAGTGCCGTCCCGATGCTTCGCCGTGAAATTTCCGCCAAATCGTTGCAACTCCTCAACAGGGAGCGCGAATTTGGTACAATCTCGGGAGGGTTCGGCTGCTAGCGGTCTTGCCGGCCGCAGGACCGCGACAGGTACACGAAATCAAGCGCAGGTCACGGTACGACCCTTGCTTGCGCTGCGGGCTCCAGGAACCACCGACGCAACAAAAAATTCCGACACTTCTCTTGCTACCGCGATAAGCCGCCGATATACTGTTCAAGGGTTCAGTAATCGGAATGGGCCGCACGCCGCTGGCGCGATGCGAATTGCCCCGCAAAAGCGGCCAGCGCAAGCCCAAAGGAGTGTACCCATGGTCACCGCCACGAAATCGAATCACCGCATGCCCAAAAAAGAAGCCTCGTCAAAAGAAACCTCCTCGGGAAAATCATCGTCCCGAGCCGAGTCGTCGGCCGAATCCTCCGTCTCCGCCAAGGGGATGTTGGATAGTCATCCGGCGTTGAAAACCACGCTGGCCCAGATCGAAAAACAGTATGGCGAAGGCTCAATCATGCCGCTGGGCACCAGCGGGCATGGCCAGATCGAGGGCATTCCCACTGGGAGCCTGGCCCTCGACATCGCCCTGGGCGGGAATGGCGTTCCCAAGGGCCGGATCATCGAAATCTTTGGGCCCGAATCCAGCGGCAAGACGACGTTGGCTTTGCATATCGTCGCCCGGTCGCAGGCCGCCGGCGGAATCGCCGCGTTCATCGACGCGGAACACGCTTTGGACCCCAGTTGGGCGAAGAAATTGGGCGTCGAACTCGAAACCCTGCTCGTCAGCCAGCCCAGCAGCGGCGAAGAGGCGATGCAAATTACCGAAATGCTGATTCGCTCGAACTCCGTCGATGTCATCGTGATCGACTCGGTGGCGGCCCTGGTTCCACAGCGCGAACTGGACGGCGAAATGGGCGATTCGCACGTCGGCCTTCAGGCTCGGCTGATGAGCCAAGCCCTGCGCAAGCTGACCGGAGCGATCTCCAAGAGCAAAACTTGCGTCATCTTCATCAATCAGCTTCGCGAGAAAATCGGCGTGATGTTCGGCAATCCGGAAACCACTCCCGGCGGTCGGGCATTGAAGTTCTATAGCTCTTGCCGAATCGACGTTCGCCGGATCGGACAACTCAAGGACGGCGAAGAGGTGATCGGGCAGCGGGTGCGGGCGAAGGTCGTCAAGAACAAGGTCGCGCCGCCGTTCCGCATCGCCGAGTTCGACATGCTTCACACCAGCGGCATCAGCTACGAAGGCGACGTGCTCGATCTGGCGATGGCGGCGCGGCTGATTGTTCGTTCCGGAGCCTGGTTCCGCTACGGCGAGGCTCATTTGGGACAGGGACGAGAAAAGGTGCGCACCTATCTGCGCGAACATCCGGAAATCGTGGCGGAACTAAGAGCCAAAATCATGGAATCGCCGACCCTGGCCATCACCGCCGTCGATGGCGACGGACAGGCTGCCGGCGGTGAATGATATTGGCGGCGGGAATACTCGCGGTAAGGTCAACCGATGCGAAACCGATGCGGTGCTTTTGGTTGGGGAGCGGCGATTGCGCTTGTGATTTCGTGCGCCGGCCCGTTGTTTGAATCGACGCCGTTGAACGCGCAACAACCTGCTCCCAAGACCGGCAGCGAGATTTCCGGCGGCCAGGCGGCGCTTGCATTGCAGGATCAGTTGGTCGATGCGATCGCTCGGGGAGAAAAATCGGTCGTCGCGATTTACCGTGTCGATAGCGATGATTCTTCGCTGCCGCGGACGGTCGAAATCGTGCCGGGGCAGGAGCGGTTCGTGCGGTCGTCGGCAGCGTCGCCGCCGCCCGGCGATCCCGATTTCATTCCGGATGAATATGGCACCGGAGTGGTCATCGATCGGCACGGGTTGATTCTGACCTGTTATCACGTGCTCGGCTTGAAAAGCCAGCATTATGTGGCGACCTCCGAGCGGAAGGTCTATCCGGCGCGAATCAAGGCCGCCGATCCACGCAGCGATTTGGCGGTACTGCAGATCGAAGCCTCCGACTTGATCCCGGCGACGTTCGGCACTGCCGAAACGCTCAAGAAGGGGCAGATCGTCGTCGCGCTCGGCAATCCCTACGCCATTGCCCGCGACGGACAGGCCAGCGCCAGTTGGGGCATCATCGCCAATCTTGCTCGCAAGGCCGGCCCGCCGTTGGACACGTCGAAGCTGTACCATTACGGCACGCTGATCCAAACCGATGCAAAGTTGAATCTCGGCACCAGTGGTGGATTGCTGGTGAATCTGAAAGGGGAAATGGTCGGAATGACCACGTCGTTGGCGGCAACGCCGGGCTACGAACAAGCCGCCGGCTATGCCGTGCCGGTCGACGAAACCTTCCGCCGCGTGGTCAACACGCTCAAGGATGGCCGCGAAGTCGAATACGGCTTTTTGGGCGTCAATCCGGCGAATCTCAGCAAGCTCGAAATTCTCCAGGGTGCTCACGGCGCGCGAATCATGGGCATCGAAACCGGCTCGCCGGCCGAACTGTCCAACCTCAAGCCGGGCGACATCGTCACGCATATCGACGGCCGTTCGATTTTCGACGCTGATGAATTGGTGCTCGACGTCGGCCGAATGCCGGTCGAATCGCATGTGGAGCTGACGGTGCTGCGCGACGATGTGACGCGGAAAATCCCGGTCGAACTGGCGAAATTTCCGGTGCGAGGCGTGAAGGTGGTGACGAAGCCGGCGCCGAGTTGGCGCGGGATGCGAATCGACTACGGCACCGCCTTGCCGCGCGATAGCGACCGGATCGCTCCGGCGATTCCCGATCCGGGCGGAAGCGTTGTCGTGGTCGAGGTCGAGAAAGACACTCCGGCCGCAGCCGCCGGCCTGCAGAACGGCATGTTCATCAACCAAGTGGGCAATACGCCGGTCCGCACTCCGAAGGAATTTTACGGCGCCGTGGCCGGCAAAACGGGCGAAGTTTCCTTGCGCCTCTCGACGATGATCGGCCAACCCGACATCCGCACGGTAAAGCCCCCGTCGGAGTAATTGAGATAGCGGCGCTGAAGGGCAATATCTCACGAATGCATTCGCGGCAACGGATCGCCTTGGGCGATGATCGCGGCCTCGGCGGTCGCCAACTCTTCCAACCGGCCGCGCACGACTTCTTCCGGGCCGAATAGATTTGCGAGGCGAACATACGTGCTGTGATGCCGCGCTTCGCTCTCGAAAAGGGCGTCGTAAAACGACGCCAATTCGCGGTCGGGCAAGTGCTCTCGCAGCAATCCGAATCGCTCGCAGGATCGCGCTTCGATCAGGCCGGCGACGAGCAGCCGGTCGATCGCCTTCTGCGGCTCCTGCTTCCGCACCAACTCGTTCAACTGCCGGCCGTAGCTGCCCGGCGGAAGACGGCGGAAGCGAATGCCGCGGCGTTCCAGCAGATCCAGCACCATGCGGAAGTGGGCCAATTCCTCGTCGACGATGTCGGCCATTTCCCGACAAATTTCGACACGATCGACGTAGGCGAAAATCAGATTGAGCGCCGTGCCCGCGGCCTTCTTCTCGCAATGGGCATGGTCGATCAGGAGCGTCGGCAATTCCGGCAGCACCTGGTCGAGCCAACGTTGCGGAGAAGCGGATTTGAGGCTCAACATAGGCAGACCGCTGCGATTCAAGGGGTCAGGCACATTTTTCGGCGGAATCGTCGGTTGTGATTCAGGCCGCTGCGGGCCGAAAAATGAGCCAGACCCCGGCCTATCGTACCATTCCGTTGCGGAGTTCGGCCAGCGTGTAGAACGTGTCGCGCCAGCGGATGCCGCCCGTGCGAAGGGTTTTGACCGTGGAATGGATTCCGGCCCAGCAGAACAACACGAAGCCCAGCGGAATGAACGGCAACACCCACCAGGGCCAGCCGGCCCGGCGAATTTGCAATGCTCCGGGAACTGCCGGGGCCCAGAGACTCGCTAGCGCGATCCAGCCGACGCCGGGCGCGAGCCACGGCCCGGCGATCGCGATTCCGCAAAGCGCGGCCACGAACAGAATTGCCGTAACGCTTTTTGCAACGTTATAGTCGACTCCCGCGAACCAATTTTTTTCCACGGCCCGAACGGATTCGCCCAAGCTATTGGCCCAATCGGCTTCGAGGTCGGCCCAGCCGTTGTAGATTCGCTGACGAAATCCGGCCCGGCGCAAAAGCAGGCCGAGTTTCACGTCGTCGACGACTTCCATTCTCAGCGGCTGATGGCCGCCGATGGCGCGATAGGCTTCGCGGCGCACGAGATTGAATGCCCCGATGCCGACCCCCTTCCGACCGCGATCGCGATTGATTTGTCGCGCCGGGGCATAAAGAGCAAGGCATTGGCCCCAGGCCAACATGACGCCGCGCGTGGCGATGCCCGTGCAATTGATCGCCGGCCAGAGGCAAAGGTGATCCGCCTTATCGGCTCGAGCAGTGGCAATCGCTCGGCCGACGAGATCGACCGACATGTGAATATCACCGTCGGCAAAAAGGAGCCATTCACCGCGGGCATTCTCGGCGCCGCGGGATAACGCGTGGCATTTGCCGAGCCAGCCAGCGGGAAGCACGTCGACGCGGATGACCCGCAGAGAATCGAATTCGCCGGCGAGCCGTTCGAGGATCTTTGGCGTGGCATCGGTGGAGCGATCGTCGACGATTGTGAGATCCAGTTCGACACCTTCTTGAGCAAGCAGCCAGCGGACCGATTGCTCGATCCGTGCCGCCTCGTCGCGCGCGGCTATGACCACCGAAACCGAGGGCAACGGACCCGTTTCAGTGCTTTGGCCGCGTGGGGGCAGCACCGGCGCCGCCCAGAGGTTCAATAGCGTGGCGGCCGACAGCGCGCACCAAATCACCGCCACGGCCAGCACGACGTATGCCATCGAGGAATCGGCCTGTTAAGAAGAGTCACCCATCTTCGCGGAAACCGTGCTACTTCGCGGCAAGCCAGCCGCTCGCTTTGAGCCATTCCGCCGCCCGCTCGGGCCAATGCGAAACTTCGTTCGGCGAGGGCCGGAGTCCATAGCCGTGGCCGCCTTTCGGATAAAGGTGCAACTCGGAAGCGACTTTTGCATGCCGCAGCGCCATCGAGTAGGCGACGGCGTTTTCCGCGGCATCGTCTTGCGTCATCGCGATGAAGGCCGGCGGCGTGTCGGCGGCGACTTTCACTTCGGCAGCGAGCTTCGTCGAATCACCTTTTTCGGCGAGATACGCCGGGTAAATGAGGATCGTGAAATCGGGGCGGCAACTTTCGGCGTCGGCGGAATCGACGGTCGGATAGGTGCGCTCGCTGAAGTTGGTGCTGGTGACGGCCGCAAGATGTCCGCCGGCGGAGAATCCCAACAGACCGACGCGCTTCGGATCAATTCCCCAATCCTTCGCATGGCTGCGGACCAGGCCGATGGCGCGTTGTGCATCCTGCAGCGGCGCGGCATAGCGCTCGCGGCCGGGGCGCGCCGGGACACGGTATTTCAGCAACACTCCGGTCACGCCGATCGAGTTCAGCCATTGGCAAACCTCGGTCCCTTCGAGGTCATAGGCGAGAATTGAATATCCGCCGCCCGGGCAAACCACCACCGCCGCGCCATTGGTCTTATCCGCCGTGGGGCGAAACACCGTGATCGTCGGCTTGCTGACGTTTCCGAGCCGAATGACCTCGCTCGATCGCGGCACATTGGGATTGTGCGTGGTCGTATCTTTTTCCTCGCCGATGTCGCCCTTGTCGCCCGGAGCAACGCCCGGCCAAAGCGCGATCAGCTCCAACGGCGCTACAGCGTTCTTCGCCGCATCGTCGGCCATACCCCGACTGGCAACCAACAACATGCCGATGGCAATCATGCAGCAACTTACAACTCGAACATTCATGAGAAGCCTGACCTTGCTAACTTGAGGTGGGATGTTGCGGATCAACGGTGGAAAGGCCAATGCTGGACGACTGGCCGCGTCGCATTATAACTCGCAATCCAGCGGCTCGAAAGCAGACGAATTCAGCGAGCAAGTTCGATCATTTCGTCGGGATCATGCTCGGATCGAGCGGCCAGACGAAGAAGGTTCGTGAAGCCGAACCGTGACAAGGTCCAATCGATTATCGCGAGTTCCGCCGGGCCATGCAAATCGAGGATTGTTCGTTGTTCTGCGGAAAACCCCGATGTTTTGCCGCCCCAGACGCATTGCAAACTGCTAGAATAGAAACGGTGTAGGAGATGCCCGCTTGCTGGCAATGGGAGGTTTGTATGTCGTTTCCGGATTCCGTGAAGGCCGCCGCGTTGAAGCGGTCGGGTGGAAAGTGCGAATGCGCTCGGCGGGATCATCCGGATCATCCGGCCCGGCGTTGTGCATCGCCGGTGGCGGAGGATAGCGCGTGGTATTTCCATCGGACGGCCGAATCGTCGGGCGGCAACGACAGTCTGTTCAACTGCGAAGTGCTCTGCCCTGCGTGTCACGAGCAGGCGCGATTGGTCGTGCCACCGGCCAGCCCGTTGGATCGGGCGAAGTGAACGGGCAAAGACGCGAAACCGCAAGCGCGCTTCGTCACGCCGTTTGATATCGAAGCTCGCTTGCGCTCCTCGCGCGTCGAGATCGCCGCGGCAATCAAGTTGCTTGCGCGACCCGGCCTTCAGCGAACTCGTGGTTCAGAATCGTTTGAACGAAGGGCGTGCCCAAAGGGATTTGGCCCTTGGGAATGTTCATATATTGCCGCAAAAGTGCGGTAAGCTGATTGCGCCCGACGTGGCTTGCCAAAAGTCCGTTCAATTCGGTTTCTCGGTCATGGCGGTTCATCGACGGATTTCCTTGGTTGAGACTGCAAAACAAGGGACGAGATTCTAGCCGGCCGTTCGCGGAGTGTCTGTATCGGTCGGGCCCAACCGGAACTGGCGGCCCAGACGGCTGCGCGAAACCGCAAGCGAGCCTCGTTATCAAACGGCTCATTGATGCTCGCTTGCGGTTTCGCGCGCAATAGCGAGAGATCCAAACAGGCACACCGCCGAAGAGGCCAATTCGCCTCTCCGGCGATGTGAACTGGATTTTTGCTGATTCAGCAGATTTAGTAGCGACGGCCACCGCCGCCACCACCGCCGCCATATCCACCACGACCACCGCCGCCACTTCGGCCGCCGCCGCCACCGCCGCGGTCTTCGCGCGGCTTGGCTTCATTGACGGTCAATGGACGGCCTTCGTGCTCTTTTCCGTGCAGACCGGAAATGGCCTGCTGAGCGGCATTATCGTCGGCCATTTCGACGAATCCAAATCCCTTGCTTCGGCCCGTATCACGGTCCTGGATCACTTCCGCGCTGCGGACGCTTCCGAATTCGGCGAACATTTGCTCCAAGTCCGCGTTGGTCACCGAGTAGCTCAGGTTACCCACATACAACTTCTTAGCCACCGTACAGCTCCTCGAACAAAACAGAACGACCCGATCGTGCTTTCCGGGCCGAGGCGAAAGGGACCAAAGTGGTGGTCCGCCAGGTGGGCAGGCGAAAGACGGCAGCGGTTCAACGAAGCGGAGCCATGACGGTCGACATACCAGCCGGGATAAATATACCAGCGCGGCCGAAAAAGGGACAGCACCTAATTCGCCGCGCGCTCCCTCCGGCACGACGCCGATTGCCCCGCTTCATGTCTTGCCCCGCAAGCGGTTATGGGGCTTTCTTGCGGTCTTTCGGCCCTGGATGGCGTTAACCCGCCGTGAAAACTGCGGTTCGCCCAATAGGGTATTCCGCCATGAACGATTTAACAGCAAATTTATTTGGAGCGACGCGGCGGCAGCGAATTGGACGGCAAACGGCCGACCATGCACGATTCGCCGGCGCGCTCGGCCAGTTGAAAAAGGGGACAGGCACGTCGCCACAGCGTAAGAACGACGGCAATACCGACCGGTGGCTCGGAGCCAGTCCTCTTTTTCAACATACAGCGATCGGCGGATGCGGGCCGCTCGTGATGGGCGTCGTGCTGGCGTGGGAAATGTGCATCGGATCCGCACCCTGGGTTCGAATGGTTTGGTTGGCGATGTCGATCTACGGCGGACTGAAGTGGCTGACGTGGTATCGAGCCTTTCGGCGCGGGCAAGTCAAATCACTCGTCCGGTCAATCGGATATCTCGTGGCGTGGCCCGGCATGGATGCGGCGAAATTCGTCGACGAACAGGCTCGGCCCGTTCGGCCGTCACGCGGCGAATGGTGCTTTGCCGCGGCGAAAACATTGGCCGGCGCGGCAATTTTTTGGAAGGGATGGGCGTGGCTGATGCCGACGGTTCCCGTGCTGGCGAGTTGGGTCGGTTTCGGCGGATTGATACTGACGTTTCACTTCGGACTGTTTCATCTGCTGGCTCTGATGTGGCAACGCGCGGGAGTGGCGACCGAACCGATCATGGATTGGCCGCTGTTGGCGCGATCGCCGAACGATTTTTGGAGCCGGCGCTGGAATCGGGCATTCCGCGATATTGCGTTTGGCGTCGCCTTCCGTCCGCTGGCCCGATGGGTCGGCGGAGCGGGAGCGATTCTGGCGATTTTTGCCGCATCAGGATTGGTGCATGATTTCGTCATTTCGATTCCCGCGCAGGCGGGATATGGGTTGCCGACGATCTATTTCTTGATCCAGGGCGCGGCGATTCTGTTCGAGCGATCGAAACTTGGTCAGCGGCTCGGGCTGAAGGGCGGTGTGAAGGGCCGATTGTTCGTCGCGGCGGTAGTGCTGCTGCCGATCGGGTTGCTGTTTCATCCGCCGTTTATTCATCGCGTCGTGATGCCGCTCTTGCAGGCGATCAGGATTAATTGAGTGAAGGAAAACGCGGATGGCGAAAGGAGCGTGGTTCATGAATTGCGAACAGCTGCTACGAATCGGAGGCGTCATTCAACTCGGGATACTCACGGCCAGCGCGCTCGTGCCGGGAGTTCTCGATTGGCGACGGCAATTGCAGCCGCTCGACAAGCTGCTGCGGCAATTGATCTGGGTGCATGGGGCGTTCATCGTGCTGGTCATTGCCGGATTCGGTCTGTTGTCGCTGCTGCTGCCTGGGCCGTTGGCCGAGGGAAGCTCGTTGGCGCGCGGCACCAGCGGGTTGATTGCGCTGTTTTGGTTCGCGCGGCTGACGATTCAGTTTTTCGTGTTCGATGCCAAGGCATACCTGCGGAATCCGTGGCTGCGGCTCGGGTATTACGGTTTGACGGTTTCGTTCGCGTACCTGGCGGCGGCGTTTGGGTGGGCGGCGCTGGGATGAACATTCGGCGGATCCATCTCTTGCAAGCGCTACGGGCTCGGGACTTGAATTTTTGTAACAACTCGGCCGCTTCGACGCTGTGCAAAGAAGTGAAACGGTTCAGTAGCGAACAAACACACTTTTTTACCGCACATTTATATCGGGGAGGAACGAGTCATGTCCCGCACAACTCATTATGCCGCCTTGATTTGCTTCTTGTTCGGCCTGGCCCTTTTACTCAGCCCGTCGGCGGCTCAGGCCAGAAGGCCGTCCACCGTGGCGTCGAAGAGCTACAGCAGCGGAAAATTCCTCGGCAAACTCAATATCGACGTGGCGGACGACTTGGTGAAGCCCGCCGACTGCGACAAAACCGATGTCGTGCTGACAAGTCGCACGAGCGGCGACACGACGACCGGAGTTCATCCGACCACACCGGTTCATGTTTCGAAGCCATTGCATGTCAGCCTGCCGCACGCGACGAAGCAGTTCCCGAAATTTGCCTCGACGCAATTTGGACAATGAAAAAAGCCAACGAAACAAATCAACCCGCCGGGCTGCGAATCTCGAATGCCCTTGGAACGAGATAGCCCGGCGGCTCAAGATAGAAAAGGCCTCGCGCTCCCCGGAGGGATCGCGAGGCCTTTGTTTTTGCACGACTATCGCGCTCAACGACTATCGCTGGACGCGACGATCAACTACTTTGCCACAGCCTTGGCTGCCTGCTCGACGGCCGAATGTTTTTCGGCGGCGGCCTTGAGGGCCTTGTCGGCGGCGGCTTTCGTTTCCAAAGCGGCGTGGACGGCTTTGTCGGCCGTGGCAACTTCGACCTCGGCCACTCTTGCAGCCTGCGCGGCTTCGGCCTTGGCTTTCGCGGCGGCTTGGGCATATCGCTCGGCTTCGGCACGGACTTCGGCAGCCGCATGCGCTGCCTTCTCGGCCGCGGCACGCTGCTCGGCGATCCGCTGGGCGGCCTTGTCAGCTTCGTGCTTGGCTTGCGCGGCGACTTGCTCGGCCTTCGTCATGGCAGCCTTGCCGTCGGCGGCAGCCTTGGCGGCACGATCCGCTTGAGCCTGCTCTTTGGCGGCGGCTTGCGCGGCTTGTGCGACTGCGGCCTGGTCGGCTGCCGTCAATCTGGCGACCTGCGCGGCGCCGGTGTTCGCGTCGGCGGCGATTCTTTGGGCCGTCGCGGCTTTGGCGGCCAAGGTTCGTTCGTCGTCGGCCAATTTCGCGGCCCGATCGGTTTCGGCCTTCGCCTTGGCGGCGGCTTGCGTGGCAACTTCACTCGCGGCCTTTTCATCGGCAACGGCCTTTGCGGCGGCGGCCTGTTGGTCGGCAGCCGATTTGGCGGCCTTCGCGGCGTCGAGCTTGGCTTGAGCGGCAGCTTGCGTGGCCTTGGCTAACGCGGTCTTTCCTTCCGCCGCGGCCTTGGCGGCACGATCCGCTTCGGCTTGCTCTTTGCGGACAACCTTGGCGAGCTTATGAGCGGCGGATTGCTCTTCCGCAATCACGCGGGCGGATCGCCCGGCATCGGCACTCGCTTTTGCAACCGCGGTTTCTTGTTCCGCGGCAAACTTCGCAGACTTTTCCTCGGCGAGCTTCGCATCGGCGGCAGCTTGTTCGGCCTTGGCGACGGCAACTTTTTCGTCAGCGGCGGCCTGGGCAGCCTTCGCGGCGGCGGTCTTCAATTCGGCAGCGGTCTGAGCGGCCTTGGCGGCGGCTTTCTGTTCGTCGGCGGCCGCTGAGTCGGATACCTGTGCGGCGGCCTTCAATTCACGAATCCGCTTCTGCTGGGCCGCGTCGTCCGCGGTCTTTTGGTCGGCCGCCTTTTGAGCAGCAATTTTTTGATCGGTGGTTTTCTTGTCGGCGTTGGTTTTCGTCGCATCGGCCCGAACGGCGCCGGACATGAACAGGGACAGACCTAAAAGCGCAATCACACTGCACACGGTTTTCATCGTGGAACTCCAAAAAAGAACGGTGGGTAGGAAAAACTCAGGCGGGGACGCGCCCTCGACGGGCGCGCCAATCAGGCGGGAAAAAACAGGCGTGGCCAGTATTCTCGCATTTCTCTCCGCGAAATGCAACCATCTGCGACGGATTAAATTGGGTAGCCGCGATATTCCTGGGATGCCTGTGGTTGCGGAAAAAACACCAAAGTATAATTCGCCTTTTCAGGAGAGATTTGCATGCGCGTCAAATGGTGTCTGTTGATCGTGGGAATTCTGGTTTGCAATGGCGCGCTGGCGACGGTTCTGAACGCCGACGACGTTTCGTCGTCGACGGCCGTCGCTTCCAGTGACACCGCTTGGATGAGCCGGGCAAAGTTCGGCATCTTCATGCACTATCAATACCGGATTCTGCTCGGCTATTCGGCCCGCACCAATCCGATGTTCCCAAAGACATCGCAGATGAACGCAGAGCAATGGAACCAACTCGTGGATGGGTTCGACGTGAAGGGTTTTGCCCGGCAGATGGCCGACGCGAAAGTTGGTTGGGTGATGTTTTGCATCGACGATCATTTTTTCGCGTGGAATTGCTCGCCGAACAAGACGTTCAACAAATTCACGAGCTATAAACCGGGCGAGAAAGGTTCTCGCCGCGATCTTATCTCCGAACTGGCCGACGCGCTCAACGCCAAGGGGGTGCGGCTGATCTGTTATTATGCGGGCCTGAATGGATACATGAGCGAGCCAAAAGTCTGCGCGGGATTCTTGGAGCCGCGATCGGGCCGCGGCGGAATGAACGAAAAAACGCCGCCGTCCGCCGAGGAACGCGAACGGCGCCTCGCGGTGCTCAAGGAATATGCCGATCGCTTTCAAGACAAAGTCGCCGGCTGGTGGTTCGACGCGATCGAGCCGAACACATACAGCGACAAGCCGAACGACTGGTCGACGATCGCATCGATTGTGCGAATGGCCAATCCGAAGAGCGTCATCGCCTTCAGTTATGGGCACAACGAGCAGGCCTGCATCCGAAGCGGCGTCGACGACTACACCGGCGGCGACACCTGGACGAAGCAAGACCTAAAGCGTCTAACCCCCAAGCTCAAGCCGGCACCAAACGGCATCCTCTGGCATGGCAAGATTTATTGCGGGGACGTCTATCATGGACAGGGAACCAAGAATCAATTCAGCGACGCCGAGCTCATCGAGTGGATCAACACCTGCAATCGCGAAGGGGGCGTTTGCACGCTCGATTGGCCGATCGATCCCAAGACGGGTCTGCTCAAGGAATTTGGATTCGAGCAGTTGAAGAAAGTCGGCAATGCCGTCATCGCGCCCGATTCAAAATAAGGAAACCAGACGATGTGCCTTCCCGAGTGCATGGTTCAATTGGCCGACAAGGCTTCGCGCCGATCGTTTCTGCGGAAGTTGGGAGTCGCCGCAGCGGGAGCCGCGATTGCGCCGGCGGCAATTGGGACGAGGACAATCCGCGCTGATGAAGCGCCTCGCGAGCCGCCACGGTTTTCGTTCCAGCGCGTCGTCGATCTGACGCACACGCTGCACGCCAAATTCCCGTTTCCGATGGAACATGCGTTTTCGATGGATCGGATCAGCAGCCGGCCAAAAGACATGTGGAATATCTATCGCTGGCACTTCCACGAACACATCGGCACGCATATCGACGCGCCGTTTCATTGCTCCGATCGCGACACGGTCGACCAGATTCCGGCCGACAAACTGTTTGGCCCGCTCGCGGTCATCGACATTCGCCACCGGGTCGCGAGCGATCCGGATACGCGGCTAACGCCCGATGATCTGAAGACGTGGGAAGCAGCGCACGGGCCGATTCCAAACGGCGCGATTGTAGCGATGTGCAGCGGCTGGGATGCCAAGGTCGGCGATGCTGATCAGTTCTTTGGCCGAGACAGCAAAGGGGGCTTTCACATGCCCGGCTTTCACCTGGAAGCTGTGCAGTTTCTTCACGAGGAACGCAATGTACACGGCATCGCTGTCGATACGATCAGCCTCGATCCGGGCAACACGGGCGATTTTCCCGTGCATCATTACTGGCTGGGGCAGAACCGCTGGGGTTTGGAAAACGTGGCGAACCTTGGCCAACTGCCGGCGAGTGGAGCGACGATCGTCGTCGGCGGCCCCAAAGTGGCCGGCGGATCGGGCGGCCCGAGCCGGGTGTTGGCGCTGCTGGATCACGCTTGAGGCGCCGTTGCGAAAGCCTTACTTGCCGTCGCTCTTGGGCGCCGAGAAATCGACTTTCGGGGCGGTCTTCGCTTCCTTGTCGATCTGGAAGTATTCCGCTTCTTTGACGCCGGCCAGTCGCGCGTAGATGGTGCCGGGAAATTGGCGCACCATCGTGTTCAGTTCGCGGACCGCATCATTGTAGCGTTGCCGCTCCACGCTGAGCCGGTTTTCGGTTCCCTCGAGTTGATCTTGCAGCTTCAGAAACGATTCGTTCGATTTCAGCGCCGGATACGATTCTTGCAGCAGCAGCAACCGCGACAGGGCCGATTCGACTTGCGTCGCGGCTTTGGCTTTCTCGGCGACGTTGTCGGCCTGGAAATAGGCTTTGCGAGCGCTCGCGATGCCGAGAAACACAGTCTGCTCTTGCGCGGCGGTTCCTTTTACGGTGTTGACGAGGTTGGGAATCAAGTCGTAGCGGCGTTGGAGTTGGTTCTCGACTTGGGACCAACTGTTCTTGACCGTTTCATCCATTGCGATGGCGCGATTGTAGCCCGAATAGATGCAGCCGCCGCCGAGCACGGCGATGACCAGCAGTCCAATGAAAAAGAACGCGAGAAGTTGCAAAGGTTTCATCGAATTGACCTCGTGCGTCGTGTTGTGTTTGAAAAGGAATTCAGGATTCGCCGTCACCAGCTTCCGCCCGCGCCTCCACCGCCCGACGACCCGCCGCCGCCGAACGATCCACCGCTGCCGAAGGAACCTCCTCCGAATGATCCGCCGCTAAATCCTCCAAAGCCGCCGCCCCAACCGGTTCCGCCGAACCAGCCTGAATTTCCGCCGTTCGATCGATTGCGGTACGACATCCAACTCACGAATCCAAAGAACAGCAGTATGATGATCCAAAGGACGATCGGCGAAACGGGTTGGTTGCCTTGGCCGACAACATGCCGCACGTCGGGCGCGCCCTCGATCTTGATATTCGCATCATCGGCGACTTTATTGATGACCGCGACGGTGAGATACTCTATTCCCTCCGAGTATTTCGCCGCGCGAAAATAGTCCTCTCCGACTTTTCGGTACAGTGATCCACACCACGAATCCGGGAGCGATCCTTCCAAGCCGTATCCGGTATGAATCCGAACTTTGCGGTCTTGCACCGCGACGACAATTAGCGCGCCGTTGCTCTTGGCCTGTGTTCCCAGTTTCCACAACTGATAATGCCGCTGAGAAAAATCGAAAATATCTTCGTCGCCGGTCGTCTTGACGGTGAGAACTTTTACCTGATCGGTGGTTTTCTCCTGCAGTTTGCCGAGCAGCGATTCGAGACTTTGCTTCGTCGCGAGATCGACGACGTGAGCGTCGTCGATGACGAATTCTCCGGTGTCGCGAACGGTGATCAGATTAGGGGCGGCATGCAGTCGCGCGATGTATACGAAGAGCGATGCCAGTAGCGCAGCCGTTGCGGCGAACGTCGGCAAGCGACGACGGAGGTTGGATTTACCAGCCATCGACAGCAATCCCGAGAGCCTCGACATCGGCGTAAAGATGTTTGAACGCCTCCCAGCCCGGCGGCTCGCCCGCGCTGAGCACGCGATGAATTCCCTTCAGCGGCAGTTCGGCGATCCGCGCGACTTCCGCCAAAACACGATGCGCCGGAAGCCCTTCCTTCTGGCCCTTGAGCCACAGCAGACCGCGCAGCGTGCGGACGAGGTTGTGAATCCAATCGCGCTGCAGCAGAGCCAATCGCTTTTCTTGGCCGGTGGCGGCGAGCAATCCTTGTCGCAGACCGATGGACAGCACTTCGAGTTCCCGCTCGCATTGGAGCCGGACATCGCGATCCTCGAATTTCAGATTGTTGAAATGATTGTTACCGAAGACGATCAGATGGTGCTGATGGATCTCGATCAATTCCAGCGGAAACGTTTTGCGCGAAGACTCCAGAAATTTCGGCGTCATGACCATCGGGGCGGCGAGGCCGACGCCGCCATACCCGGGCCCTTCCGCCGCCAGCTTCTGCAACAATTCCAGATCGACCGACTCGAGCATCAGCACGCTATGAACGGCATGTCGGGATTTGTCGAACTCTTCGGCCACCACGGCTCCGAAGAGGGCCCAGCCGATCGCATTTTCCTTCCCCAACTCCCGAATCCGCGCGGCCAACCGCCGCAACGGCTCGCGAATGGTTTCGGCAAGTTGTTCAAGTTCAGGCACAGGGCGGGCGATCCGGTGTCGGCGGTGGAGTTAACGCTAGCTGAATGTGTGACAAATCAGCCGCCGCGGCAACGATGCACGCGAGGGAATTTTTCGCAAATTCCGCTACGGATGGTGGCGGCTTTTCGTTTGGGCTACTGGGCGTTCTTCACGTCGTAGCACCATAGCATGTTAATATCGCGAATGTAGAGCCGGACGTTGGCGACCACGGGATAGGCCCAGGCCTTAGAGTCACCACGGTCGGGTTCATCGGGCGGCGTAAAACGGCCGAGTTCTTTATACGCGTCCGGCGATGCGTCCACCAATGCCACCGCTCCCTTTTCGCCGTGCAGATACAATCGACCGTCTGCATATAGAATCGAAGCCGCGCCGATGCCGCGATCGGTCCATACCACTTTGCCGGAACTGAATTTCACGCAGAGCAACGCTTGGTTCGTGGTGCCGTAAAAATAATCGCCGACCTTTACCACGCCGCCGATCGCGGTCGGCAAGTTCATCGAATAATACTCTTGCTCGGCTTTCAGCGTGCCTTCGTCGGGATGAATCTTGACCAGTCCGCCGCCACCTTTGCCGGTGGCACTGTAGACGAAGTTGGTTTCGGCGAGCGGGGTGGGAATGTTGGCCGGGCTGCCGTCGGCGGTCTTCCCGTATCGCCACAAGAATTTTCCAGTCTTCGCGTCAACGCCGACGACCCCCTTGGCAAGAAACTGCACATATTGTTTCACGCCGCCGGCATCGCTGACGACAATCGACGAATAAGCCGCCTCGTCGCCGCCTGGGACGGCGCATTTCCAAATCACATCGCCATTTTTCTTGTCGAGCGCGACGATCGTCGCATCGGCGCCGCCGGGCGTGCAGACCAGAGCGTTGCCGTCGATCAATGGGGATTCCGCGTAGGCCCACTTCCCGGGTTCGCCGCCGAAGTCGGTGCGAAAACTTTTCTTCCATTGCACTTTGCCCGTGTCTGCGGCGAGGCAAACAAGATCGCCGTCGGAACCGAGCGCGTAGACCATGTCGCCATCAATGGTCGGCGTCGACCTTGCTCCCGGATACGCCGGACGTTGATTGGGATTGCCGACCTTGCCGATCGTCGTGGACCAAACATTGCTGCCGTCTTTTGCCGCGAGCGCCGAGACGAATTCGTCGTCGGTTCCCTTATTGCCGAGCAGATAGATGCGACCGCCGACGACGGCCGGCGTCGAGTAACCAGAGCCGGCGTCTTTGATCGACCAGAGCAGCTCCGGGCCATCCTTCGGCCATTCTTTCAACAGACGGGTTTCCTGCGAAATCCCATCCCGTTGCGGCCCGCGCCATTGCGGCCAATCGGCGGCGAGCAGGAGAGACGTACACAGCGTTGCGCAACATCCCATTAGGCCGAACTTGAGTCCGTTGATTTTCATGGTCGTTCCCTTATGTGGAATTAGGCGACTAGTGCTGCGTCAACGCTGGATTTTGGGATGGCCGAAGCGATTCGACCGACGATATGCAGATTCACGGCCGACCCGCCGATCCCAAATCTTTAATGTGACGCAGCACTAGGAATATGAAAAGTTGGATTTGAGAGAGCATGGGACAAGCCGGTGAGTAAGTTTACCGTTTAACCGGATCAACCGGCCAGTGAATTGCCCGTAGTCTGCCGGATCAAATCTTAGAACAGGCTGTGCCGATGGCTTCCGGCATTCTTTTTCGCATATAGGGTTGTCAAATATGTAGAAACGCGTAAAATCAATTAGGCGAATGTGTTGCTGCTCAACAGAACGACTTGATATGCACCCCGTTACCGAACAATCCGACTCCGGTCTGATGGACTTGCTTCGCGAGTCTGGGGCGCTTGGCGTCTCGGATTTGGCCACTGCGATGCAGGTCACGGCGACTGCGATTCGCCAGCGGCTGAGCCGGTTGATGGCCGAGGGGCTGATCGAACGGGAATTGGCGAAGGCGGCCCGCGGCAGGCCGAGCCATCGGTATCGGCTCACGGACAAGGGGATTCGCCAGTCGGGCTCCAATTTCGCCGATTTGGCGATCGCGCTTTGGCAAGAAATTCGGCAGATCAAAGACCCCGAAGTTCGCACCGGACTGTTGCGGCGGATCGCTCAGACGATGGCCAGCGCTTATGGCGGCCAGATTGCCGGGCAAACAACGGTCGAGCGGATGGAGTCGGTGAAGCAGTTGCTCGCGGATCGGAAGGTGCCGTTCGTCGTGGACACTTCGGGCAAACTTCCCGTGTTGACCGCGCTGGCGTGTCCTTATCCGGAACTTGCGGAACAGGATCGCGGGATTTGCGCGGTGGAAAAAATGATGTTTACGGAAATGTTGGGCACGCGCGTGCAATTGACCGAGTGCCGCCTCGACGGGGCGTCGACTTGCTGCCGGTTTCAAACGAATTGAGCGTCGGGTATAGTGGTCGGTTTGTTTCTTCGGATGAACGAGCCGGATAGTAAGGCGGAACGATGATGAACCAATCGACGATCAGCCACGAAGCCGCGAACCATGAACCGGCGCAACAGCATTCGGCCGCGCGGCCCGGATTCCTCGCATCGGGAATGACCGAGCCGACGCCAATTCACCCTTGGATCGAAGGTCGATTCGAGGAAAACGTCATGACGACGACGATCGAGCAAGCGATCAATTGGGCTCGACAGTCGAGCATTTGGCCGATGACATTTGGGCTGGCCTGTTGTGCGATCGAGATGATGGCGGCCGGAGCGAGCCGATACGATCTGGATCGATTCGGCGCCGGCGCGTTTCGTGCGACGCCGCGGCAGGCTGACTTGATGATTGTGGCCGGCACCGTGACCTACAAGATGGCCAGCCGCGTGCGCCGGCTTTACAACCTGATGCCCGATCCGAAATTCGTGATCGCGATGGGCGCTTGCACGACCGGCGGCGGGCCCTATTTCAAATGGGGCTACCATGTCGTGAAGGGCGTTGATTTGGTCGTGCCGGTCGATGTATATGTGCCGGGCTGCCCACCGCGGCCGGAGTCGTTGCTCGAGGGTTTGATGCGGATTCAAGACAAGATTCTGGGCCACAAGATGTGCCGCGGCCCGGGAAGCCAAGAAAAGCTCGACGACGAGTTACCGGTGCCGCATCATTCCGGTTACGTTCATTCACCGGACGACGTGACGCCGCTTTACGACCACCAGAAGATTACGGGTTAGTTGAAAAAGGGGACTGGCTCCTCGCTCAAACCGGTTTGAGATGCGATAGAGGCCGCCGCGAGGTGCCTGTCCCTTTTTTCAACGGCGGACAGGTGGATATTTCGAACGCGTGATTGGAAAACAATGATTTCGAAAATGACTGAATCCCTGAAGATTACCGATTTGCATGTGAGGACGGCGGGCAAGCCGATTCTTAAAGGCGTGAATCTTGAGGTGCGTCGCGGCGAAGTTCATGCCCTGATGGGCCCGAACGGCTCCGGCAAGACGACGCTCGGCTTGGCCATCATGGGCCATCCGAACTACGAAGTCACCCAGGGAAGCATCGAACTGATTCGCGACGACGGCACCGTGGTTGATCTGCTCGCGCTCGAACCGAACGAACGGGCGCGGGCCGGCGTCTTCATGGCGTTTCAACGGCCGGTGGCGGTGCCGGGCGTGAAGATGGCGGATTTCTTGCGTCATGCGGCGACGAACGTTCGCCACCCGGAGCGCAAAGAAAACGAACCGCTGATTCCGATGAAGGATTTCCGCAAGGAATTGCGGGCCAAGATGGAGCAATTGCGAATCGATCCCGAATTTGCCAAGCGATACGTCAACGACGGCTTTTCCGGCGGCGAAATGAAGCGGGCCGAGATTCTGCAACTGGCGATGTTGCAGCCTCGCTTCGCCGTGCTTGATGAAACAGACAGCGGCCTCGATGCCGACGCCGTTCGCCTCGCCAGCCAAAGCATCGCCGAGATCGGCGGCGCTCAGATGGGCATTCTGATCATCACGCATCACGAACAACTTTTGGAGCACAACGCTCCCGACAAAACGCACGTCATGCTCGGCGGCCGAATCGTCGAAACCGGCGGTCCGGAACTTGCCACCGAATTGCATAAGCAGGGATACGAGCGAATTCGGCTGGCATATCCCGAAGCTGCCGACGACGAACGTGCGATGGTCGTGGGTCAAACCGAAGCTGGCCAATTCCAGGCCGGAAGGACATAAACAATGGCTACTGACGTTACGGCACACGCGACAATTCCCGCGCCGAACACCGCGGCCCGCGATCAGATCGGCGAAATCAATAAATACGATTTCCACACCGATTCGAAGCCGGTGTTTCGCGCCCGCCGGGGGCTCGATGCGGATATCGTTCGCCAGATTTCCGACATCAAGAACGAACCCGATTGGATGCGCGATTTTCGGCTCAAGAGCTTGGAGATTTTCAACTCCAAGCCGATGCCGCGCTGGGGCGGCGATATCGCCATCAATTTTCAGGATATTTACTACTACCTCAAGCCGTCGGACCATCAGGGCCGCACTTGGGACGACGTGCCCGAGGAAATCAAGAAAACGTTCGATCGCCTGGGCATTCCCGAGGCCGAGAGGAAGTATCTCGCCGGCGTGAAGGCTCAGTTCGAGAGCGAAGTCGTCTATGGCTCGTTGCAGGAAGACCTGGCCAAGAAGGGCGTTATCTTCACCGACACTGATTCGGCCGTTCGCGATTATCCCGATTTGGTGCGTCAGTATTTCGCCACGATCATTCCGCCGTCGGACAACAAATTCGCCGCGTTGAACTCGGCCGTTTGGTCGGGCGGTTCGTTTATCTATGTCCCCAAGGGCGTGAAGATCGAATTCCCGCTGCAAGCTTATTTCCGCATCAACGCGGAGAGCATGGGCCAATTCGAGCGGACGCTGATCCTGGTCGACGAAGGGGCGCAAGTGCATTACGTCGAAGGCTGCACGGCCCCGATGTATACCACCGAGAGCCTCCACTCGGCCGTGGTCGAGATCGTCGTCAAGAAGCACGCTCGTTGCCGCTATACGACGATCCAGAATTGGGCGAACAACATTTACAATCTCGTCACCAAGCGAGCGATGGCCTACGAAGGGGCCACGATGGAATGGATCGACGGCAACCTCGGCAGCCGGCTGACGATGAAATATCCGTCGGTCTACATGATGGAGCCGGGCGCTCGGGGCGAGATACTCTCGATCGCGTTCGCCTCCGCCGGCCAGCATCAGGACGCCGGAGCGAAGCTCGTCCACTGTGCGCCGAACACTTCCGGGCGAATCGTTTCGAAGTCGATCTCGAAGAACGGCGGCCGGGCGAGCTATCGCGGGCTGGTGAAGATCGAACGCGGAGCGAAGCATTCCAAATCGAATGTGGTTTGCGATGCTTTGATTCTCGATCCGCGCAGCCGAAGCGACACTTATCCGTATATCGAAATCGACGAGCAAGACGTCACGGTCGGGCACGAAGCCAGCGTTTCGCGAATTGGCGAGGAGCAGTTGTTCTATCTCACCAGCCGCGGGTTGAGCGAAGCCGAGGCCAGCACGATGATCGTCAGTGGGTTCATCGAGCCGCTGGTGAAAGAGCTGCCGATGGAATACGCAGTGGAGATGAACCGGCTGGTGGAACTGCAAATGGAAGGGTCGGTTGGTTAGAATGGGATTTGGACGGAAGGGCAGACCGCGATGGCGGAACGGTTCTTTTACCGCGGGACATGTCCAGGCTGGCCGGGGAGCGGCCCCGTTCAATCGGTTCGCATGACGCCGGTGACCACCGACCCGTTGGTGGCGACGTTGTTTGCTTTGGAATGCCGTCGGTACGGTCCATCGGTGGTTCACTTGGCCTCCAAAAGTTCGGTGGCGCAGATAATTGGATGCGGCAATAAATTCGCGGAATTGGAATGTGAAATTGGCCTGACGGTCACACCGCTTGAGTTTGCAGCAAATCACAGTACGCGTTGTCTTCCAGTCGAGGTAGCACGATCAATTTTGCACGATCTTGGATTTCCGCTTCCGGCGGTGATTTCCAGCAAGTGGTGGCTGCAAATTGAGCTGCAAGCGTCGGTTCGATTGACTGATACAGAGATTGTTGAGTTCGACAGACAAGCGATGAGGTGAGGACATGGACTGCAAGCACGAGTTCTTGGTCGGTGGAATTGTGGAGGGTGAGTCGGGTCGGCTTCGGCTTATCGGACGTTGCTGCGACGAAATGATTCGTATCGGTGATTTTTTTGAATCCGTCTACGATTATGAGGACACGGTCGATGCGGACGGGCACGAATTGGCTCATCGCGTGAACTCGGTGGCGGTCCGATTGCGGGTTGTCGGAATTAATGCGTATGGACATGAATTGCAGGCGCTCGGCGAGGGCATGACCGGAGCGTTGGATTTGGAAGGCTCCGGTCAAGAATTGGTCCGTCCGGGACTTGTAATGGGGGGTGAACTTGTCGCGGCGAATGGACAGGCCCAGCCCACCGATGCGAAGTCGACCCGTTCGTCCTAGGAAGCGTTTCCTGCTGAAAGGTATTGGTAGATGCCAGCGACCGCCGCTGTTTCCGGTTTCTCTGCCGCGTCATTTGACGCATTCCTGCAATCTCGCAATGAGCCCGATTGGCTGATCGAGCAGCGGCGGGCGGCTTGGAAGCAATTCGAATCGCTGCCGATGCCGAATCGGGGCGACGAAGAGTGGATGCGCACCGATCTGCGGATGTTTCACTTGGATCGGTTTCAGGTTCCGACGGCAAGTCTCGCAACCAGCGACACCGCCGCGCTGCCGGATGCACTGCTGACACATGGCGTCGACCTGGCCGGCTCGACCGTCGCCCTCGATGGCCGGCCGGTTTCCGCGCAATTGGATTCGAAATGGGCCCAGCGCGGCGTGCTGTTCGGCAGCCTGGATGCGTTGGTCTCGGAACATGGCGATTTGATTCGGAAGCATTTGTTCCGGGCGATGAACCCGCATTTCGATAAATTCGCGGCGCTCCATGCTGCATGTTGGACCGGTAGCACCGTACTGTACGTGCCGCGCGGCGTGGTCGTCGATCAGCCGTTTCATACGCTCTCGGCCCTGGGTGCCCGCGGCGTCGATTTGGGCCATATCCTCGTGGTCATCGAAGAGGGCGCCGAGGCGACGGTGCTCTCCGAAACGGCCGGCAGCAACAACGAGCCGGCGATGCATTGCGGCGGAATTGAATTGCTCGTCGGACCGGGCGCGAATTTGCGGTACGTCAACTTGCAAAACTGGGGTCATGGCGTTTGGCATTTTGCCCACCAAAAAGGGCTGGTCGATCGCGACGGCAGTTTGCAATGGACCATCGGCGCCCTCGGCGCCCGATTGGCGAAAGTGAACCAGCATGTGGCTCTCATCGGAGCGGGCGCCCAAACGCAAGTGAACGGCGTGATGTTCACCGAAGGCCATCAGCATCTCGCCTACAACACGCTGCAGCATCACGAGGCGCCGCATTGCAAGAGTGATTTGCTCTACAAGGGCGGCTTGCAGGACCAATCGCGGCTCGTGTGGCGCGGCATGATCAAAGTCGATCCGATTGCCCAGCAGACCAACGGTTATCAGCGTAACGACAATCTGATGCTCTCCGAGGAAGCCCGAGCCGATTCGATTCCGGGACTAGAAATCCAGGCCGACGACGTTCGCTGCACTCACGGCGCAACGACCGGCCGCGTGGACGACGAACAGATTTTTTATTGCCAGGCCCGCGGATTGACCCGCAAGGAAGCGATTCGCACCGTCGTGACCGGATTCTTTCAGCAGGTGTTCGATCGAATTACGATCGATAGCGTTCGCGACGCGCTCGGTTCCGCGATCGGCCGGCGAGTTCGAGAGTTCAGTTAGGGGACAGGGGACAGCGATTAGGGGCGAGGGGTGCCATGCCCACGGCTTTGCGTGGGCATGTCGGCAGTGGTTTGGCGGCAGATCGGAACGAGGCTATTGATGTCGGATTTTGTTCGTGTCGCTTCCGTGGCCGAGATTCCGGATCCGGGCAAGGAATTGGTTGAAGTCGAGGATCGGCTGGTCGCGCTGTTTCACGTCGGCGGGAAGTTCTATGCAATCGACGATGTTTGCACGCACGACGGCGGGCCATTGGCCGAGGGCGAACTCGACGGTTTCACCGTCGCCTGCCCACGGCATGGGGCGAAGTTCGACATCCGCGACGGCCGTGCGTTGACGATGCCCGCTACACAACCGACCGTTGCCCACGAAGTGAAAGTCGAAGGGGACGAGATTTTCGTCCGGCTCAAGCAGTAGAATGAGAGCGGGTGACGACCCCTTTGCAAGGAGAATCCGATGGCCATCAGTGAAGACGGCGTCCGCGAGGCGCTCAAGCAAGTGATCGATCCGGAGTTGTTCGTCAATATCATCGATCTGGGCTTGGTCTATGGCGTCGTCGTCGAGCCGGCTGGGGAGAAAGAAAACGTCAAAATCGAGATGACGATGACGAGCCCAGCCTGTCCGGCCGGTCCGCAATTGATCGGGCAATCGAAGCAAGTGATCGCGGGCCTGCCCGGAGTCGGCGATGTCGAGGTGAAAATCGTCATGATTCCACCATGGACACCGGACCGAATGACGGAAGATGCGCGGGACCAGTTGGGGATCTTTTAGGTCGCGGCGTTTTCGCGGTGATGTTGACGCGAGAAACCGCAAGCGCGCTTCGGTGCGGGTTGGCACAACGGACTGCGGTCTTTTCTGATGCCGCACATATTGCTATACGAATTTCTGACGGGCGGAAGTTTGTTGGCAGATGCCGATTGCCCGGAGAGCGAATCACTGCGTCGCGAGGGAGCGGCGATGATTGCAGCGCTGGCGGCAGATTTCGCAGCGATCGAGGGTGTGAAAACATCCGTCATTCTTGATTCACGGCAGGACACGAATGGACTGCCGTGGGCTCGCTGCCAGATTATTCTGGTCCGCAAAGCCGGTGGCGATTGCGACGCACTGACGACGTGCTGTCGTGATGCGGATTGGACCATCGTGATCGCGCCGGATTTTGATGGACTGCTCGAGTCGCGCTGCCGCATCGTGGATATGGCCGGCGGAAGATTGTTGGGGCCATCCCCGCGATTGATTTCTCTTGCCGCCGACAAGCAGCGGACCGCGGAACATCTCGCGGCCGCTGGAGTGTCGGTCGCTTTCGGAGAGGCCGTAGATGCCGGCAATTTGCTGACAGTCGCCGCGGTAATCGGTTATCCGATAGTGTTTAAGCCGCGCGATGGAGCCGGATCGAAGAATGTGCGGCTGCTCGCGGACCGTGATACCGCGGAGCGGTTTCAGAAATCGTTAGTCAAACAAGGACGCTTGGAGCGGTTTTATCCCGGCATTGCCGCAAGTGTCGCCTTGCTTTGCGGACCGATGGGCATCTTCCCGCTGCCGGCTTGTCGGCAACGTCTGAGCGACGACGGCCGGTTTTGTTATCTCGGCGGCAGTTGCCCGCTGGAGCCGGCGCTCGCACGGCGGGCAACATCATTGGCTGTCCAAGCGATTCGATCGCTGCCCAAGCCGCTGGGGTATCTCGGAGTCGACTTGGTGCTCGGCGCAAATCCAGATGGGCAAAATGATGTCGTCATCGAAATCAATCCTCGGCTGACGACGTCGTACGTCGGACTGCGGGCAATCGCAAACGGCAATCTGGCCGCCACGATGTTGGCCGCCGCGGAAGGCCGGCAACTGGATCTTTCCTTCAGTGGCCGCATCGTCGAGTTCGATAGCGATGGAACGATTCATCAGGAAAGCGCGACGGCGGCCGCGCTCGGCGCACGGCGTGCATGAAGCTTGGCGGCCAAGGGTTGCCGGCCCGAACTGAAGGCATGCTCGCCCGGATTCGATGCGTCGGGGCGGCGAGTTGGCCGGCGTTTCGACTCGGCTGGTTTTGCTTTGGCGCCTTCGGCGGTCACCAACGCCAGCAGGTCCGAAACGGAAAGAGTCTGGCCGGCGCCATCGACGTCCGAAAGCTCTGCCCGCACCACCCGCACCTGCCGCGGCGCCTCGATGCCGATTCGCACCTGCTTGCCGCGAACGTGCAGAATCGTGATGCAAATATCCGAGCCGATTTGAATTTTTTCGTCGATCTTCCGTGTCAGCGCCAACATGGCAGACTCCTTTGCCGTTCTTGTTTCCAAACGAATGTTTGCCGAGATGAGTAGAACGGTGGAGCCTATAAGCAGTCGGCGTGCCAGAACCGCGGAAAAATTTCGCTAGCAGACCTAACGCACTGGCCGCGATGGCGTTAGCGGAAAGCGAGAAATAACTGACGACCGCGTTCACCGATCCAAAGATTACAATCCGCAAGGTGCGAAAAGTTTACTTCGTTATCCAGCAGTCGTATCGCGGCGGGCTAGTTGGTCGCGGAGTTCGGCGGCTAGCTCATATTGCTCCGCTGCAACCGCGTCGGACAGTTTCTCGTTCAGCGTGCGGCCGACCTGATAGTGCGAGCGGACCGATTCCTTCAATTCGACGAGCCGGGCCACCAGTTCGTCCGACTCGAATTGCTCGAGCAACTCGTACTGGGCGAACAGGTCGCGGAAGCGCGTCAGGCCGCGGTTGATCTCTTCGATGGCCGCCTCGGGGCCACGCTCCTCGAGCTCCGCCAGCGAGCCGGATTGCACGCGGTGAAACAGCACGAACGGCCGATATTGCTCGTG